>WSSedL1CaDRAFT_10000156_pt1 | contig 46786 bp, 37 predicted proteins | sample WetSurSL1Cattail_FD_9464 | JGI IMG/M metagenome (IMG submission 9464)
AAATACATAGTGGCTGCAATAGAAAGTGTTTTAACTCAAAAATATACTGATTATGAATTGTTAATCATTGATGATGGTAGTACTGATAACACTGTCGAAATTATTTTAAACATAAAAGACAGTCGGATTATTTTTCTTAAAAACAGTAAGAATCGAGGTATTGTCTATACCCTAAATAAAGGTTTAGATTTAGCTAAAGGCAAATACATTGTCCGTATGGACGGAGATGATATTGTTCTTGGGAATCGTTTAGAGGCTCAAATTGATTTTCTTAAAAATAATCCTGATTTTGGTATAGTTGGTGGATGGTATCAAGTAATTAATGCAGAGGGTAAAATAATTGATACGGTGGAAGGGGTAACAGATTACCGTAAAGCTCAGTTGAGCCTACTGTTTAGGAATCAGTTTACTCATTCTGCTGTTACCATGCGTACTGATCTTGCAAAGCAATTAAAATATGATCCTGATTTTCAATATTGTGAAGATTATGATCTTTGGGTGCGTTTTGCAGAAGTTAGTAAAGTAGCTAATTTACCGTCGTATTTTGTAAAATATCGTTGGTATAGTGAGAATAGTTGTAGTCGTAAGCAGAAAGAATTAAAGCAAGCAATGTTTAATCTATTATCTCGCGAATTAGATAAAATTAATGTGGAACATACTGCTGAAGAACTGATGTTGCATTTAGCAATTTGTTTTAATATGGCACCTAGATTGTTTAAGAATGAAGAGAAACGAAAGGTATTACTGCAATGGTTGGATAAAGTTTTTTCTTCTGCAGTATTGAATCAGCGTTATGATAAGGTATGGTTATTGGAGTTTAAAAAAAACATGATGAAAACTTATTGTGGAATTGATTCTTGTGTTTAAAAAAAATTAATAATATGAAGCAATATATTGAAGCTTTCATTAGTCCAAATGGAGAGATATCTTTTGTTGATCATTTAGGATTTGAATCAAGAAACGAGTCAACAATAGCTTTGTTTAAGGAAGCATTTGATCAGATAAAAGATAAAGTATCATTAAAAACAACGCATTTTTATATAAATACTGATGATGTTTCTTCTAAAATAAACAATAGATTAACTTTTGGCTATACAAACTCCAATGATGTTATACTATGTCCTGATTTTACTTTTGATAAATGGTTAGAATGTGGTATTGTATCTTATAATGAAGTCATAAACAAAATTATAGAAGCAGGAAGTAGTAACTATGTAACAGGAAAACTTTTTTGGATAGGGAATCTTAATACTCAGCCGTTGCGTTATGAATTATTTAGATTAGGTAATTTATTTGGAAATAAGCTTGAAATCATTCCCATGGATTGGATAAGAAAATTTCACAAGGGAAGTATGCATAACTTTACTAAATATACAAGTCTTGAAGATCATACTAAGTATAAATATTTAATTGATTGTGGTGCAAGAGGATTTAGTGGTAGATTAAAATTTTTGTTATATACCAATAGACCGTTGTTTTTGGTAAATAGAGATATGAATAAACAGGAATATTTTTATGATCAACTTATTCCTTTCAAGCATTTTATTCCGGTGAAAGAAGATTTAAGCGATTTAATTTCACAATTAAACTGGGCAGAAAACAACTCTGCTGAAGCAATTGCAATAGCAGATAATGCTAGAAGATTTGCGATAGAGAATTTAAATAAGCAAAATGTTATCAAATATCTCACGAAACAATTGATTGAACATTTATAATTGTTTTTTGAAATCTTAAGAATTTAAAAAATAATGAAACAAGCATTTTTAGTTTTATCATGTAAACTTTCAAATTCAATAATTGAGACTTTTAATGAGATTGCTACAGCAACAAATTCGGAGAAGAATATAACATGCTTTTTATTCCATCAAAAAGAGACTAAACATCAAAAAAAGATAAGCGATAAACATGTGTTTTATTTTTCGGATGAAATTTTAATTGAACTTGGTTATATACCTTTAGGGGATAAATTAATTCCAGGAAATAATCACTTTCCATTATTAAAATTTTTTAAAGAGAATCCTCATTATGATTATTATTGGTTTATAGAAGATGATGTGCGTTATACAGGAAATTGGGAACATTTTTTTTCTCACTTTAAAAATTCAGATATATCTTTTATCAGTTCTCATATACAAAGATATAATGATGATCCTCATTGGCCATGGTGGAGAACATTAATACATAATGGTAAAACTCCAAAATCAGAATACAAGCTGAGCTCTTTTAATCCAATATATAGAATATCAAAAGAAGCACTGCGTTTTATTGATGAAAAATTATTGGAAGGATGGCAAGGGCATCATGAAGTATTATTTCCAACACTCTTGAATGCCGCGGGTTTTAGTATTTTAGATTTTGGAGGCAAAGGAGAGTTTGTTTCAGAGGGCAACGAAAATAAATTTTATTTTGGAAATTACAATCAAAACAATGAAATAGAGAAAGCAGCATCCACTTTTAGATGGCGGCCTATTCATGAAAAGATTGGAGAAATACCTAATAAATTATATCATCCTGTAAAAGATTAAAAAAATACAACCAGATTAAAAAGTCTCTTTTAAAGTCTTTACTTTTGTAAGTGCAGCAGCAATTACTTGATGCATGTCGTAATATTTGTATTCCGCTAATCGTCCACCAAATATTACATTAGGTTCATTCTTTACTAATTCATTGTATTGTTTAAGTTTCATGGTATTAGCATTGTCGTTTATAGGATAATAAGCTTCCATACCCTGTTTCCATTCCTGAGGATATTCTTTGGTTATGACAGTTTTTGGTTGTTTGCCAAATTCAAAGTGTTTGTGTTCTATAATACGTGTATAAGGTATTGTTTTGTCAGTAAAATTTATAACTGAAACCCCTTGGTAGTTTGTTTGGTCTATACATTCATGTTCAAAACGTAAGCTTCGATACTCCAAATAGCCAAATTTGTAATTATAAAATTCATCCAATTTACCTGTGTATACTATACGGTTTGCTAATTCAGAAAGTTCAACTCTATTTTCAAAAAAATCAATACCGGTTTTTACTTCGATACCTGCTAAAAGACCATTAATTAATTTATTGTATCCACCAACAGGGATCCCTTGGTATTTATCATTGAAATAGTTGTTATCAAATGTAAGCCTTACAGGTAAGCGCTTAATGATAAATGAAGGAAGATCTATTGCTTTACGTCCCCATTGTTTTTCAGTATAACCTTTTATTAAAATCTCATAAATATCTTTTCCAACCATACTAATAGCTTGTTCTTCTAAATTTGATGGTTTACTAAATCCAGCTGTCTCAACTTGACTCTTTATTTTTTCTAATACTTCTACGGGTTTTTTTAAATTCCATAATTGATAAAAAGTATTCATATTGAAAGGTAAATTATATAGATTTCCTTTATAATTGGCCAAAGGAGAATATATAAAATTATTAAATTCTACATAAGAATTTACGTAGTCCCAGATTTTCTTGTCGTTTGTATGAAAAATATGTGGTCCATATTTATGTACATTAATGTCATTAAATTTTTCACAGTAAATATTACCACCACTATGGTTCCTTTTATCTATGACAAGACATTTTTTGCCTATATCTGTCATTTCTCTTGCAAATACAGCACCGTATAAACCAGATCCAACAATTAGAAAGTCATATTTTTTCATTATATTGTTTGTGTGATATAAATATTAAAGTTTAAATTATATTTTTTCATATAATTAAACAGTTCTTGACGATGGTCGGATTGTACAGGTCTGGTATGTTCTGAATTTATGCAATCAATAATTGCCATATTCATTTGAGTATAGTCCAGAATTTTTCCCCAATGATAATCAATACCCCAACCACTTACTGTTTCGTCAAATGTAAATAGCACTTTTTTTAATGCTTCTCTGGAAAAGCAAGGTTGCATGATTTCGACAAAATTAGTATAACGTAGAATTGAATCTTCTTGTCTTTTAGTATGGCGGTAGGATAAAAATGAATTAGCTATAGCGGGTTGTGCTAATGCCAATTTATATTTTTTCATGTACCTGAAAAGTTTTTGAATACTAACACTATTTATTGAAATATCATCATCTGGCATATAAAAAAAATCGTATTGTTCAATCAATTCAGGATTATTAGATAAATAATTATATATTAATTTAAATTTATATCCTTTTGATGCTGTGACGTAAGGACTGTCATTTTTGAATAATTCATAAGAATCATCATATGTAATTAAATGTAGATCAAATGTAGAACGCTTGCTAATCCATTGACGGTGTAAACTTGGAGCACCAATGGTGGCTAATACACAGTGTTTGTTCATTGTATAATTAAGTTTTAATATTCAATAATTTTCAAAATCAAACATACGATTTTTTCTACACAATTATTTATTGAGTAGGATTTTTTTCGTATGTTTTCTTTCTAAACTCACTTTTCGTGAAAGTAATGTATGCAACTATTTTTATCAAAATTTAGCTAGGTATTTCTTAGAGGTTAAGCAACATAAAATTTATAGCATGGTCAAGGTTTTTTTCTTCTCTGCAGGAGGAGTTTTTAAAATTGTCAATTTGTTTTTGAGTATTTTCATATCCTCACTCACTTTTCTATCTAAAATTTTAGCATAATGTTGAGTAGTTCTCAAATTTTTATGACCAAGCATTTTGCTTACACTTTCAATTGGAACTCCATTTGTTAGGGTTACTGTGGTTGCAAAAGTATGTCTGGCAATGTGAAAGGTTAATTCTTTTTCGATTCCGCAAATTCCGGCTATTTCTTTTAAATACTCATTCATTTTTTGGTTTGATAGGATAGGTAGCAGTTTATCTTCATTATTACATTGAGGATGATTTTCGTATTTATCAATAATCATTTGTGTAATTGGAAGGATTGGAATTTTGGAAGCACTCTCGGTTTTTTGTCTGTGAGTAAATATCCATTTCTCACCATCAATTCCTAAGCCTATGTGTGACTTTGTTAAGTTTTTGACATCTATGTAGGCTAATCCTGTAAAGCAGCTAAAAAGGAAGATATCGCGAACGAGAGATAATCTTTCTGTTTTGAATTCTTTTTCAATTATAGATTGAATTTCTGCTTCTGTAAGATAAACTCGTTCAACTTCTTTGACTTTAGATTTGTAATTGGCAAAAGGATTTTTGTCTAGCCAGTCATTGGCCAAACAAATTTTAATAATCTTATTGAAGTTTTTGATGTATTTAACTGCAGTGTTATTGGCGCAGTTTCGAACGCTTCGTAACCAAAATTCATAATCGGTTATAAAAGCATGATCAATCTTTGTAATATCGATATCAGAAATTTTGTATTTCCACTGCAAAAAATTAATAGTATGATTCAATGATGTTTCATAACGTTCTAATGTTCCTGAAGCGTATGCTTTTCCAACAAGTTCTTTTATTTTGTTGTTATGGTCTTGGAAGATGGGAACGAGCATGCGCTTAATTTCAGACAAACCAAACAATTCATTCTTTAAATTTTCTGAATTTAAACTAATTTCTTTTTTGAAAAGTTTCTTCTCAGCTTCTAAAACTTGGTTTTTTAGATAATCAAGATGGCTATTGATTGTTCTAGCTTCTTCTGTAGTGCCTTTAACTTTGTTTCCTTCTGAGGACCATTTATCAGGATTGATATATTTATTGGTACTAAACTCAAAGCGTTTGGCATTTACTGTAACTCTGGTGTAGATCGGACAAACCCCTAAATTATTGGTTTTTGCTCTCTTGATATAAAAGAGAATGGATACTGATGTGTTCATGGTTGGTGACCTTAAAGTTATTATTAAATTTATTTGATTTAATAACTACACACAAGATGTACATTTTTTGAATATGCTGTTGAACACCCTGTAGTAGCGGTGTTTTTCTTTGTTAGGTGTCACTTAAAATTTGATTTTTAAGTGACACCTTGAAAGACACCTAAACTTTGAGATTTAATGAATAATTTGATATATCCTAAAAAGTAAAAACCCACTAAATTGTTGAATTTAGTGGGTTTTAGTACCGTTTGCTTTTCAGCTTGCGGAGAAAGAGGGATTCGAACCCCCGGACCTGTTACAGTCAACAGTTTTCAAGACTGCCGCATTCGACCGCTCTGCCATTTCTCCAGTATGTTGCTATCAGTTCGTGATTGCGAGTGCAAATATAGAACCTTTTTTCGTTTAAATCCAAACAATTTTAAAAAAAAAAGCAGCTATTTTTTAGTAGCTGATTTAATGTTTTTATTATGTGATAGTTAGCAAATAATTATTTTTAAAATAATTATTAATAGTTTACATATTCGGTTATTTCTAGGCCGTAGCCTATCATTCCAACGCGTTTGGTATGCTCTGTATTGGATACCAATCGGATTTTAGAAATGTCAATATCATGTAATATTTGCGCCCCAATTCCATAATCTTTTGTATCAATTACTACTTTAGGTGCTTTCATAGTTCCTTCTGCTTGCAGGGATTTCAATTCACTGATACGATTGAGTAGGTTTACAGCCGACATATCTTGATTAATAAAGATAACTGCTCCGCGACCATTTTCATCAATTATTTTAAACATTGAATCTAATTGTTGGTCTACATTGTTAGTTAATGTCCCTAATAAATCATTGTTTACCTGAGAAGAATGGATTCTAGTTAAGATGGGTTCTCCTAAATTCCAAGTTCCTTTAGTTAAAGCAATATGAATTTGTTTATTTGTAATTTGTTCGTAGGCTCTTAATCGGAATGTTCCAAATCGAGTCTGGATATCAAAATCTTCTTTTTTAACAATAATGCTGTCATGTTGCATTCTATAAGCTACAAGAGCTTCGATAGAAACAATTTTAATATCGAATTTTTTAGCAATTTTTATCAGTTGTGGTAAACGAGCCATAGTACCATCCTCATTCATCACTTCTACAATGACACCTGCTGGTTTAAAACCCGCTAATCTTGCAAAGTCAATAGCCGCTTCAGTATGACCAGTTCTTCTTAAAACACCACCTTCTTTAGCTATTAATGGAAAGATATGTCCTGGTCTAGCTAAATCATGTGGTTTGGTTAAAGGATCAGTTAAGGCTAAAATGGTTTGTGCTCTATCTGAAGCTGAAATTCCAGTTGTAACTCCTTTTCCCCTTAAATCAACTGAAACGGTAAAGGCAGTCTCCATAGGATCAGTATTATTACTTACCATTACATGAAGACCTAATTCTTTACAACGACTTTCTGTTAATGGGGCACAAATTAATCCGCGTCCGTGGGTAGCCATGAAGTTAATCATTTCGGGAGTTGCTTTTTCGGCTGCAGCTAAAAAATCACCTTCATTTTCTCTGTTTTCATCGTCAACAACTAAGATTATTTTTCCTTGTCGAATAGCTTCGATTGCTTCTTCTATAGTGTTGAGGTCTATTTTATTTTTGACCATCTTTGGTAGTTTTATTCTTGTTAGGGATTATTTTTTGTAATAGTTTTTGTAGTGGTGCTAGAATAACGTCCATATTGATTAATCCAATATCATTTGTAGCTCTATAGGTTAGTAATATTGCTAAAGGAGTTAATACTATAGAAGACATCCAAGATCCCATAAATGGGGTCATTCCGTTTTCTTGAGCAAATCTTTTTCCAAAAGTATTGATGAAGTGAAACGTAATAAAAATTAATACGGCAAAAATAATTGGCAGTCCAAGTCCTCCTTTTCGAATAATAGCACCCAGTGGAGCACCAATGAAAAACATCATGAAACAGGCATAAGCAATGACAAATTTATCATATAAGGCCAGCAAATGATTGTTGATGTTTTTTTGTTTGGCTTCTAAATTGGTTTTACTGCCATCAATGCTGTAGCCAATACTGCTAAGATTATTACTAGCTGTTTTTAATATTTCTGCTTTTTTACGCTTATCATACAAGGATAAAATATCAGATGGCAGTACTTTTCTTTTTTTGATTAATTCTTTATCAGCAACGTCATTAAAGGTTTTGTTTTCAATGATACTTCTCAAACTAATATTTTCAGAATAAGAAGTAACCTCTGTTTTGTAGTTTTTGTTAAGCGAATCTAAGGTGTAATTTAATTCGTTTACCGTTAACATAGTATTGGAATTACTCACTTTTTCATCATCTACATCTACATTGTTGAGTTGTGATAAGTCAATGTTAATAGCATATTTTTTAAAGGAACTCTTCGCAAATGGAAATTTCTTTCTATCGTTGTATTTTTTAGGAGTAATATCTTCGTAGTAATTTCCATTGTTCAAAACCATTTGCAGAATACTTGATTTTTCACTACTAATTAGTTCTCCATCTTTAGCTTTAATTACTGTTTTACTTCCATCACCATTAATAGATTTTTTATGAATAGTAATTCCAGTTAATATATTTCCGTTTTCCCCAGATTTTTTATTGACTTTAATGTTGTAGAATCCCACATCGCTAAATTGCCCTTCGGTGATGGCCATGGCTGGTTTTAATTGGGCAATATTTTTTCTAAAGTTGATGAATTTATATTCGGCAAACGGAATGACATTGTTGGCAAAAAAGAAAGCAATTATACTTAGTACTACAATAAATAGGGTAAGACTTCTCATAGCTCTTTGTAAAGAGATTCCAGAAGATTTCATGGCTGCAAATTCGTAGTTTTCTGCTAGATTACCAAAAGTCATAATGGACGAAAGTAAAACTGATAGCGGAAGCACTAACGGAATAATTCGAGGCATTGAAAAGAGTAAGAACTTAATGATTAAAGGGAAGTCTAAATCTTTTCCAGCCAGTTCAGCAATGAATAACCAAATGGTTTGAAGTATGAATATAAAAAACAAGATTACAAATACCGTAGTAAATGTAATCAAGAATGTTTTTAATAAGTATTTGTCGAGGATTTTCACGTAATGAATTAATCTAATTTATTGATGTAGTAATTAGGGTATTTATTAGCTACAAAGGTAAATTGATTTTTTGACAAAGGTTGATTGGTTTTAAAAGAATTAACGGTTAATGTTGTTTTTGTTCCTTTTTTTCCAGTTTCAATCAAGTTGTAAATGTGTTTGGTTTGTACATCAATCCCTAACAAGATTTCTTTTCTTTGATCTTTAGGGTTGGTAGGAATCAATTTGATGTATTGTATTTTTCGACCTCTAATATTTTGTAAAATATCCATCGAATATTTGTAACCACTATTGAAAAAAGTCAACATTTTAGATGGAGTAATAGCGCTATCGTCTTTTTCGTTTACAGTTGAGATATTTACTTCTTCATCTTCAGGAACAATAGTATAGGTTTTTTTTCCGTCAAAAATTTTAGTCATTCCCATAAAATTTAAAACGTATTGATTGTCTTTTAGCGTCACATTTCCTTTGCTATCTTGATTAATATTCTCTTTACTGTTGTTTAGAGAATATTTAAAATCGATTACAATATTATCATAACTTTTTACTTTAGCAGTAACTTGATCTAAAAGGCTTTTGGCTTTTTTGTCTTGTGCTTGTGCTGAAAAGCAAATTAGTAAGATAAATGCAATTTGGATAATCTTTTTCATTGTGTTAATTATTTTCATTATTAAAAAATTGATCAAGAGCATGCATGTCTAGAATATTTACACTGCGGGCTTTGCTGCCTTCAAAAGGACCTACAATTCCTGCGGCTTCTAGTTGATCAATTAATCGACCAGCTCTGTTATAGCCTAATTTTAGTTTTCGCTGAAGCAAAGAGGCCGAACCTTGTTGTGCGTTAACTATAATTTCTGCAGCTTCTCTAAACAGTGTATCTCTTTCGGAGATATCCATATCAAGATTAATGCCACTTTCTTCTCCCATGTATTCTGGAAGCAGATAAGCAGTTGCGTAGGCTTTTTGTGAACCAATAAAATCTACAATTTTTTCGACCTCAGGCGTATCTACAAAAGCACATTGTACACGAACCACATCATTACCATTTGTATAAAGTAAATCTCCACGACCTATTAATTGATCGGCTCCTTGAGTATCAAGAATAGTTCTAGAGTCAATTTTTGAAGATACTCTAAAAGCAATACGTGCAGGAAAGTTGGCTTTAATCAAACCAGTAATTACGTTTACCGAAGGTCTTTGTGTGGCTATAATTAAATGAATACCAATTGCTCTAGCCAATTGTGCTAGTCTCGCAATAGGCATTTCAACTTCTTTTCCAGCAGTCATAATTAAATCGGCAAACTCATCAACCACTAAAATGATATATGGTAAGAAACGGTGTCCATTTTCAGGATTTAATTTTCGGGATTTAAATTTTTCGTTATACTCTTTAATATTTCTAACCATAGCATCCTTCAACAAATTATAGCGATTGTCCATTTCAACACACAATGAATTCAAAGTATTGACTACTTTGGCATTATCGGTAATAATAGCATCTTCTGTATCGGGTAATTTGGCTAAATAATGTCTTTCAATTTTATTAAAAAGAGTCAATTCAACTTTTTTAGGATCGACCATAACAAATTTAATTTCAGCAGGGTGTTTTTTGTAAAGCAAAGAAGCAATTACAGCATTCAAACCAACTGATTTTCCTTGTCCTGTAGCTCCAGCCATCAAAAGGTGAGGCATTTTGGCTAAATCGACAACAAAAGTTTCGTTAGAAATCGTTTTTCCAAGAGCAATTGGCAATTCCATTTCGGCTTCTTGAAATTTGGTAGAACCAATAACCGATTTCATAGAAACCATTGTAGGATTCTTGTTTGGAACTTCGATACCAATAGTTCCTTTTCCAGGAATAGGAGCAATGATACGAATTCCAAGTGCCGAAAGTGATAAGGCAATATCGTCTTCTAAACTTTTAATTTTAGAAATTCGAATTCCAGCTTCGGGTACAATTTCGTATAAGGTTACCGAAGGTCCTACGGTAGCTTTAATTTGAGCAATTTCAATTTTATAATTGCGAAGTGTGTCTACAATTCGGTTTTTATTTTCTTCTAATTCTTCTTGATTAATGGTAATTCCACCCGTTGAATATTCTTTTAATAAATCAATGGTTGGGAATTTGTAATTGGATAAATCTAATGTTGGGTCGAATAATCCAAAGTCAGATACTAATCGAGCAGCAAGGTTTTCTTCAACAATTTCTTCTTCAGCAGCAGTTTCAATGACAAAATCGTCAGCGGCAGCAATTGGAGCTGTTTTTTCAATTTTAAGTGGTTTAGTAGTTGGTTCTAAATTAATTTCAGATGAATGGCTAATTGTTGGTTTTAGCGCTTCTTTATTAATTTCGAATTGAGAAGCTTTAAATTCAGGGATTATTTCTTTTACAGCTTCGGGTTCTAATTCCGTTACCGCAAATTCTTCTAAGTTGTAAGCACTGTCATTTTTAGGTTTAGTAGTGTTGTCGGTAGGAATATTTTCTTTTTTGTTGTTTTCAAAAAAAGCTTGAATCTTTTCAGGAGATAAATTTAATTTGAAAATAACATAAACAACTATTCCAAAGAGTAACAATAATAATGTTCCTGTTTTTCCAATGTAATCTTGTAGTAAGATATTTAATTCGTAACCAATTGTTCCACCTAATTCGGGTAATGAAGTAGCAAAAAAGCCCAACAATACCGATAAATTAATCATTACAAATAAATCCCAAAACCAGATGTTTTTAAGTTTTCGACTTGAAATTCCAAGAACTAAAAAGATTCCAGTTAAAAAGAATAATCGAACAAATAGGAAGGAAGCGAGTCCAAAGCCTTTGTAGACAATTAAATTGGCCAAGAAAGCACCAAACTTTCCTAGCCAATTTTTTACTGTTTCTGTTCTGTCAGTTAATTCTAGAACTGCACTTTGATCTTCTTGTCCGTAAACATAGAAAGAAACAAAAGCAACTAATAAAGCAATAGAAAATAAGATTAGAAGACAGCCTAAAATTGTTTTATGCTGTTTAGACATTTCCCATGATTTGAAAACTTTAGTTTTTGAATTGTCTTTCGGGTCTAAAGTCTCTTTTTTTGTTGTTTTTGCCATTCTATAGTTAACTTATCCTCTAAATAAAGTGAGGTACGTATATGATTAAACCAATAATTATTGCTGTTATTGCTGCAAAAAATACAGCACCAGCAGCAATGTCTTTTATAAAACCAATTCTTTCATGGTAATCTGGATGAATAAAATCGGCAACTTTTTCTATTGCAGTATTTAAACCTTCAATACTTAACACTAAACCAATAGCTAAAGTTTGAAAAAGCCATTCTGTATGAGAAATTCCCACTACAAAGCCAGTAATGGTTAATATAACTCCAAGAGAGGTTTGAACCATCACACTGTGTTCTGTTGTGATGAGTTTAATAGCTCCTTTTACAGCAAAACCAACACTTTTAAACCTTCCAGTAACAAAGGTATTGTCTTTTTGAAATGCCATCAATTCAAGATTAAAGGACTGCTAATGCAGCTTCGTAATTTGGTTCGTCAGCAATTTCAGCAACTTGTTCCGTATGCAAAATTGTTCCATCAACATCAGCAACGATTAAAACTCTTGAGTGTAATCCTGCTAAAGGACCATCAACAATCTCTAATCCATTTGCTTTTCCAAAACTTCCTTCTTGAAAGTCGGATAAATTAACTACATTTTCAATTCCTTCTGCTCCACAAAAACGTTTTTGAGCAAATGGTAAATCTCTAGAAATACATAAAACAGCAGTATTATCTAAACTTGCAGCAGATTCATTGAATTTTCTAACAGACGTTGCACAAGTTCCAGTATCAATACTTGGAAAAATATTTAAAACTAATTTTTTTCCACTAAAATCGCTAAGAGTAGCAATAGAAAGATCGTTTTTTACTAATTTAAAATCGGCAAGTTTTGAACCTACTTTTGGTAATTCTCCTGCAGTGTTTATTGGATTTCCTCCTAATGTAATTGAAGCCATAATTAATTTTTTTAATGAGGTTCAAAAGTATGAAAATTATTTAAGAATTAGGATTTCTGATTTAAGATTTTAAATCGTAGGGAATCATTTTTAACTCCATGTTTATTTGAGAAATAGGAGTAAATGCAAAAAAATGCAACTGTTTAAGATGCATTTTAATGGCGCTTTTTTAATTTAAAAAAGTCTTATTTGTCTATAGAACCTAAAACTCTTTTCATAAAAGTATTTAGAGCTTCTTTTTTATCGGTTCCATTTTGAACTAGTTTATGTACTTCAAGCGCACCGTACATATTCGAAATTAATTCGCCTATAACATCTAATTCTTCGTCTTTAAGTGAAGGAATCTCAGTCATTGCTTCCAATACTTCAATGGTTTCGATGATGTAATCTTGGTCGTTTTCTTCGATAAACTGAGTTAATTGCTTTATTACAGGTAATTTCATTTTTTAAATTGTTTAATTGGTTATTTGTTTAACCGTTTAAACGATTAAACAATTTAACGACTAAGCTATTTCGTTTACTAAATCAATCAGCACTTCCTGTTTGTTAGTTTGAGTTTCGTTTAGCAATTTTCCATTTACAAAAGTAGCAAAGGTTGGTAAGTTACTCACATTAGCCAGTTTTCTAGATTCAGGATTATTTTCTGCATCAACCAAAACAAAAGTTATCGCTTCGTTTTCGGTAGCTAATTTTTTAAATTTTGGTTTCATAATACGGCAATTGCCACACCATGATGCCGAAAATTGAACCACTACTTTTTCGTTTTCAGCCACTAAATTAGCTAAAGTATCTTCGTTTAATTCTATTAACATTTTTTTGAGTTTTTAAGGCACTAAGGTTCTAAGTTCCTAAGAATTTAGAACCTCGTGACTTTGTTTTAAATAAGTATTTTGTTAGATTTTACAATTACCTAAGCTAAAAATCTTAGTAGCTTAGTAACTTATAATCTCAGAAACTTAAAGAAAAATTAGTTAGCGCTCAAGTAAGCAGCTGTACTGTTTCTGTCAGCAGACATTGCTTCTTTACCAGCTTCCCAGTTTGCAGGACAAACTTCACCTTTTTCTTGAATGTGCGTGTAAGCATCAACCATACGCAAATACTCGTTTACGTTACGACCTAATGGCATATCGTTTACACTTTCGTGGAAGATTTTTCCAGTTTCGTCAATTAAGTAAGTTGCTCTAAAAGTTACGTTAGAACCTTTAACAATTACTGAATCTGTTTCTTCGCTGTATTCTGTAGAATCGATATCTAAAATTCCTAAGATGTTAGATAAGTTTCTGTTTGTATCTGCTAAAATTGGGTAAGTAACTCCTTCAATTCCACCGTTATTTTTTGCAGTGTTTAACCAAGCAAAGTGTACTTCGTTAGTATCGCAAGAAGCACCAATTACAATAGTATTTCTTTTTTCGAATTCTGGCAAAGCAGCTTGAAAAGCGTGTAATTCAGTTGGACAAACAAAAGTAAAATCTTTTGGGTACCAAAACAAAAGCACTTTTTTGTTGTTGTTTACTGCTTCTTCAAAGATGTTGATTTTTAAATTATCACCCATTTCAGAAATGGCGTCAACTGCAATGCTTGGGAATTTTTTTCCTACTAATGACATATTATTTGTTTTTAAAGTTATTATTTGTTGGTGCAAAAATAAGCCTTAAAAAAGGTTTATGGTAATAGTAGTTAATTATTAATATTTATTTAATAATAACTTTTAGTTATGATTAAGTAAAAGCGCAGTTTAAATTATTGAATATCAATTGTAACGGGTAATTTTCCGCTACATTCGTAATTAAATAAAAATTGATGGGCTGCATGGATTTGAAATTCGCTAAAATCTTGGTAAACTTCAATTACTCTGGAAGCTTTACTCAAATTAGGAATTAAAGGCAAAGCATACGGATTTCCAAAGACGTAAACTACGCATTTTTTTGTTGCCAATAATTTTTCCAACAAATCAAAAATAGCATCGTCAATTTCAAATTTATGCAAAGGTTTTGCCTTTGGAACAAATAAAGAAATTAGAAGATAATCAAAAGGGATTATATTTTTTTCGAAAGCTAAGAAGTCAAAATTTTCAACAGATTCAATAGCAAATTGCGGAGAATTCCATTCAGCATTAATCGTTTTTAGAAAATCATTATCTACTGATTTGTATAAAGAAAGTTGTGCGACTTTTTGCTTTTGGTTTGCTTTTTTAAGCATTTCAAAATCGATAGTGTCAATCACTTTGGTAATGCTAAACTGAGCAATTTGACTATTCAATTTGGAAGTTTTTTCAAAATCTAAAGCACTATTGTTTGCTGTTTCAGGATGAAACAAACCTACTTGTTTTTTGCATTTCCAAATTCGGTTAAAACTTTCGTTAATGCGTTCTTCAGAAGCATTTTCTAAAATCGCCTGAATACCTTCAGGAACATTTTCGGCAAAACACAACACATCATTTCCAGCGTTGAAAGCTTCCCATTCCAATTGGCCTTTTACATCGAATAATTTAGAAACACTGTGCATGTTCAAAGCATCCGAAATTACCAATCCATCATAACCCAATTGTTCTCTTAAGAGTTTTTGAATGATGTTTTTTGACAACGTTGCCGAAGTATTTTTTCCTTCGTTTAGAGCGGGAACAGCCAAATGTCCAATCATAATCGAATCGACTTGATTCTCGATTCCTTTGATAAACGGATACAATTCGTTAGCCAATAATTGCTCTAGGTTTTCTTCTAAAATAGGCAATCCTAAATGCGAATCGACATTGGTATTTCCATGTCCTGGAAAATGTTTCAAACAGCCCAAAACACCTTCGTCAGTCATTCCTCGTAAATATTCTATAGAGAAATCGGCGACTTTATTTTTGTCTTCACCAAAAGAGCGATAGCCAATTACGGGATTGTTTGGGTTATTATTGATATCAGACAAAGGAGCCAAATTATACAAAATCCCAGCCGATTTTAAATCAGATGCAATTTGCTTTCCTACTTCATATACTAATTCTTTTTTTTCATCAGGCAAAGCGCCAAGTGTAATGGCATACGGATATTGTGGTGTTTTTTCGATGCGCATGGCTAATCCCCATTCGGCATCAATGCTCATTAAAAGTGGAGTAGGAGCACATTTTTGATAACGTACAATTAGTTCTTTTAGGCGAATGTAACTATCGTCATTAAAAATGATTTTTTTCTTACTCTCAAAATTGGTAGCAGCACTGGCGCGACTGTGAAAAAAGGTCAATCCACCAATATTGTATTTTCTAATTAATTCTTCGGTTGCTTGGATGTTTTCTTCTGTATCATTGATAAAAACAGCAGGGAAAAAGAATTGTCCTATTTTTTGTTCTAATGTCATGAATTTCGTTGTTTATCTGCTATAAGCTTATTAACTAGATCTTTTTACTATTTTCTTATGTCTATTCTCTATTTTTCGTCCACTTTTTTTCCAAAATCCTTTGGAAAAATTAAAAATCGGGATAAAATCAATCCTGGAATGGTAGCTAAAAGCACCCAAATAAAGAAGTTCCCATAACCTAAATATTCCTGAATGTATCCGCTAAGCATTCCGGGAAGCATCATTCCTAATGCCATAAAACCAGTGGCAATAGCATAATGAGAAGTCTTTGATTCGCCTTCAGAAACATAGATTAAGTACATCATAAAGGCTGCAAAACCAAATCCGTAGCCAAATTGCTCCATGATAACTACCGCATAAATATAATAAACGGAAGCAGGATGAAAATGAGCCAATAATACAAAACCAATAATAGGCAAGTGCATTGTTAAAATCATAGGTAACATCCATTTTCCTAAACCGTGTTTGGAAATAGCAATTCCACCTAGAATTCCACCAATGGTAAGTGCTATTAATCCAAAAGTTCCGTAAATGATTCCGATATCTTCAGTGGCTAATCCCATTCCGCCAACATCCGTTTTATCAATTAAAAAAGGAGTTAGCATTTTTAATAATTGTGATTCTCCTAAACGAAATAGCAGAATGAAAGCCAGTACTAATCCAATTTGTTTCTTTTTGAAAAAACTAGCAAAAACAGTAGCGAAATTTTTCTCTTCTTTTTCTCCTGCTGCAATCGGCAATTCAGCTTTTGGAGTAGCAAAATAGTTGTAAATCGTTAAAAAAGACATGACCAATCCAACAAAAATCATCGTATAAGACCATGCTTTTTGATTGTCGCCATACAAATGTTCCAAATAACCTGCTAATAAAATAATTAAACCATTTCCAGTAAGCATAGAAGCTCTGTAAAAAGTACTGCGAATACCTAAAAAGAAGGATTGTTGGTCTTTGGTTAATGCCAATAAATAAAAACCATCACTAGCCACATCATTCGATGCAGAAGCAAATGCGGCTACCCAAAAAATAGCCAAACTCAATATGAAAAATTGGCTCGTAGGAATAATAAAACCTACTATTAAAAAAGCAATAGAAATGAACAATTGCATAGTCAAAAACCATTTTCGTTTGGTACTGTGCAAATCAATAAATGGACTCCATAAAGGTTTTATTACCCAAGGTAAGTATAATAAACTAGTGTATAAACCAATGTCTTCATTGCTGATTCCAAGGTTTTTGTACATCAATACCGAAACCGAAATGATAATTACGTATGGAAATCCAGAGGCAAAATTTAATAGCGGAATCCAAAACCAAGGCTTATTTTCTGTCTTCATTTGTTGTTGCGTTTTGGTTGTTAGCTTTCAATAAAGTCGCTTGGCTTTCATTACCAAAATAATCTACAAAAGTTAATGCACAGTTGTTGTGTTTTTCTAGGTATAGTTTTGGAATGTTAATAGCGATGCTGTCTTTTGTTTCTTTGAAAGCAATTTTATCAATAATCTGACTAGGATTATTAATGTCTATTAGATTTTTATTGATTGCACCATAAACCATTACATAACGAATTTTACTTTGCGTAGGATAATCAATAGTTACAACAGTGTTGGCACTTTGATTGTTGATGTTTGTTACGCAAGGAATATCGATCACTTCTCGTTTAGAGTTAGGAACAACATAAGGCAATGCTGGATATTGGTATTGATTCTCTTTTAGCAATTGAGTTACTACATTATTTTTGTTTACAAACCATTTAGCACTAAAAAAAGCATTTCCATTAATGTTATTGTAACTACGCGTTAAATCAATTTGGTTAGGAATTTCGTTTGGATTGAACCATTTTTTATCCGAATCGGTGTTGATTTTATAACTTCCATTTCCAATATAAAGTGCCGTATTTTTATTAGTGTTTTCAGACCACCATTTGCTTAATTTGGCGTAAGAAGCAGTTTTATGATCAATAGTCCAATACAATTGTGGTAAAATATAATCAATATAATTTCCTTCCATCCAAGCCATTGGATCGGCATATAAATCATCATAATTGGTTTGCCCAGCCTGTGTGTCAGATCCTCTCGGATCCATTGATTTATTTCTCCAAACCCCAAACGGACTAATCCCAAATTGTACCCAAGGTTTTAGTTTTTTAATCGAATTATAGGTGTTTCGCACATAAGTATTGACATTATCACGACGCCAATCTTCAACCGTCATGTCTTTTCCGTATTTGCGATAGGCAGCCGTATCATTAAAATTTTCTCCTTTTATACGATACGGATAGAAATAATCATCAAAATGAATGGCATCAACGTCATATTTTGTAACTACTTCGTCAACTACATTCATCAAATGAGTTTGAACTTCAGGAAGTCCAGGGTTATAATAGTATTTACCACCGTATTTAATCATCCATTCTGGATGTTTAATTACATCATGGCTTTGACTTAAGGCAGCAGTGTTTAAATCCATTGTTGCTCGGTAAGGATTTAACCAAGCATGAAATTCAAATCCGCGGTTGTGTGCTTGGGTAATCATCCAATCCAATGGATCGTAAAAAGGATAAGGCGCTAGACCTTGTTTTCCAGTTAAATATTTAGACCAAGGCGCTAAATTAGTTGGATACATGGCATCGCCAGCACTGCGAATTTGCACAATAACGGCATTGTAATTTAATTTTTTATAGGTATCTAAAATTTCAATAAAATCGGCTTTTTGTTTTTCAACTGCATCAGTATTACTAATGGGCCAGTCAATGTTGGCAACGGTTGCAATCCAAACGGCTCTGAATTCATTTTTAGGATTCGTAGGTTTCAGTTGTGCATTTCCATTAGAAAAAGACAATAGAAGGAAGGGAAGCAATAATAAAATAATTTTTTTTGGATTCATTGATTGGAATGTTTTTATGGAAATCAAAAATAGTTTTTTTAATGACATTTATAAGATATTAGGCATCTAAAGATTCATTTGTTTAGTTGTCTCAATTTCTTTGCCAAAATATTATTATTGTTTATTAAAATTAAATCTGATTTTTCCCTTTTCGAACTAAACTTTAAAAATTATTTTTTTGGTATAAAACCACCATAAAATTAGTGACCAAAAACAAGCATATAGTACTGGAAAAGCTAATGAAGCATTGAGTGGATTGTTAAAGACGGGAACGATATAAAATTCATATAGAAAATTCCGAAAATTGATTTGTTCTGATGGTATTTTTGGGTTTTGAATGTTAATAGCAGTCAAAACTCTTGGAATAATACCCGAAAAGAAAAACACAATCATTGGGTTTACTCCCCAAAATAAAAATAAAGAGGTCCATTTTTTATAATTTGCAATATCTATAATGTAGTATAATAAAGTTAGGCATAAAGTTGCTAAACCGGAAGTATACAATACATAAGAACTTGTCCAGAGCGCTTTGTTTATAGGGAAGATGGTGCTCCATAGCAAGCCCAAAACCAACAATGTGATTCCTATGACTGTTGTTTTCTTTACAATTTCAATTTTTGAAATGGTTGAGTTTAGGACTTGACCAACGAGCATTCCAAAAATCCCTGTTACAATGGCTGGAAATGTACTCAGGATTCCTTCTGGATCCCAAGTTTTGGAGAAACTCCATAAATGTCCGTTTAAAACCAAATTATCGAGCCAGGCTGCTAGATTAGTACCTTTTTCAAAATTGGCTGCTCCAAATCCAGGTACAGGAACAAAAGCCATTAGAATCCAATAACACAATAAAATGGAAGCAGCAATTAGCAATTGTGTTTTTAAATTTGATTTCAAATAGAGTAGCGAAACTAAAAAATAGATAATCCCTATTCGTTGTAAAACTCCTGGAAGTCTTACATCTTTATATTCTTCTATTGAACTGTATGCCAGTAACAGGAGGATGGCGAAAATTCCAATAACAAGATAGGTTTTGATTTTTAAACTAAAGCTTCCTAGAAGTGCGTAAGCAACTCCCAATGTGATAATTAAACGTAATGCTAATAATGAGATTCCATCTAAACCCAATAATTGAATTTTGCTGAAATAATTTAAGAATAATCCCAAACAGAAAATACGTAAGGAACGTACAACTATTTTATTAAAAACTGTAAAGTCAAACTGTTTTGTAGGCATTGCAAATGGAATTGCGGTACCCATTATAAAAATGAAGAAAGGAAAAACCAAATCAGTAGGAGTACATCCGTGCCACTGAGCGTGTTCCAAAGGTGGATATATAGCATCCCAACTTCCTGGATTATTGACAATTGTCATCAATAAAATAGTAAATCCTCTAAATACATCGAGTGAGAGTAAACGTTCTTTTATCATTTTCAAATTGATTTTATATTTAATTAGGAAATGAAATTTTTCCCATTGATACCGATGGAATTCCTTTGCGTATTCCAAAATCAGAATCGCCACCGGAAACAGTTTCATTGGCTAAAATGGCAAACAATATTGCTTCTTTAGCATCTCCTGAAATTCCTAAATCATCTGTTGAAGAAAATTGGCAAGGCAATAATTCTTTTAATCCTTGTACTAATAACGGATTGTGAGCACCACCACCTGACATGTATATGGTAAAACTTTCCGCTGGATATATGCTGTTATCAATTGTTGTGCGTATTGCTTCTGCAATGGTTTCGGCACTAAATCGCGTTAATGTTGCTAGTAAATTGGAAGTCGAAATGGAACTAGTATTGCTTTCTTTTTGAGCATTTTGAACATATTCAATATTAAAAAGCTCTGGTCCTGTAGTTTTTGGAAATGGTGTTTGGAAAAAGGCATCAGATTTTAAGGCTTGTAAAAGCGATTGGTTTACAGTACCTTTTTTTGCGATTTCGGCATCTTTATCATAGGATTTATCAGGAAACGAAAGTCGGGTAAATGCATCGATTAAGGTATTTCCAGTTCCTGTATCGGTTACAAAAACTTCTTCTGGATTCATGCTTGAAGGCAAAAATGTAAAATTAGCAATACCACCCATGTTGAGCATAATGCGATTTTCGTCTTTCTTTCCAAAGAGAAAATAATCGCCATAAACTGCTAATGGAGCTCCTTCGCCGCCTGCTGCTAAGTGTTTTTGTCTAAAGTCGGAAATGGTAATAATTCCCGTTTTTACTGCTATGTGATCTCCATCGCCAATTTGTAAAGTAGCATTTGGGAATTTTTGCTGTTGGTGCAAAATTTTTGGAGCATGAAAAACAGTTTGACCATGTGAGGCTATTAAATCAATTGTATTTGTTGGTATATCCCAACGTTTAAGGCATTCTAAAATCATATTGGCATGAAGAACTCCAATCCATTCATTTAACAATACCAATTTTTGAAAATCGATAGTTGCTTTTGCAAAAACACTTCTGATTTCTGATTTTATATCTTCTGAATAATCAACAGTGTCAAATTCAATTACTTTTACCTGAGTGGTTTCTCCAGCACCAGCTATTTCGCATAATACGATATCTAAACCATCCAAAGAAGTTCCTGACATTAAACCAATAATTTTTCGGGAGGGTTTTTGAGCAATTTGATAAAGTGTGCTTATGTTTTTGTTCATTGTTGAATTATTTTGAAGATTCTAAAATATTTAAGAGTAGGCTTAATTTGGTTTACTAAAACTGATATGCTTTATCGGTTGTTTTACTAATGAAACAGAGTCCTACAAATGTAATTAGGGTATTTAAAATAATTAATTCATTATCGAAAACATATCCAAAAAATAGTGTTTTAGAGTTTTCATTAATTAAATACGTTAAAAATGGAGCTAAAAGACAAATGATAGGTACTAATTTATCATTTACTTTTTTTGATTTTAAAAAGAGCCCAAATATGTATAATCCTAATAATGGTCCATAAGTGTATGATGCAACTTTAAAGATTGTACCTACTACAGAACTGTCGTTTATAGAATTAAAAACAAGAATTACTAGAAAAATTACACCAGAAAAACCAAAATGGATAAGATGTCTTGTTCTTATCATTTTCTTAGTGTTATTGTTTTCGGCTTTATCCATTCCTAAAAAATCAACACAAAAAGAAGTTGTTAATGCTGTTAAAGCAGAATCGGTAGTAGCAAAAGTAGCAGCAATTAGTCCTAAAAGAAAAATAACGGCTGGTATTGTTGAGAGGTGATTCAAAGCTATTTCTGGAAATAATAAGTCAGTTCTAGGTTTATTAGTAATTAAATCGAGAGGAATTGCAATATTATTTTTATCTGCGTAGATATAAAGTAAAGCGCCAACGCTCAAAAAGAAAATATTAATAATTACAAAAATTCCTGTAAAACTAAACATGTTTTTTTGCGCTTCTCCAATATTTTTACAGCTTAGGTTTTTTTGCATTAAATCTTGATCTAATCCTACCATTGCTAGTGTAACAAAGATTCCTCCCAGAATTTGTTTCACAAAATGGTATTTACTAGTAAGAAAGTCATCAAAGAAAAATATTTTTGAATAATTACTATTTTTCACTTCATTGAAAGCTTCTGAAACATTAAGATTTAGGCTGTTGCAAATGAAGTATATAGTCATGAAAACAGAAGCTACTAAAAAAAATGTTTGTAAAGTATCTGTTATTATAATTGTTTTTAAACCTCCTTTGTAAGTATAGGAAAAGATTAATAATAATGAAATTAACACTGTTACAAAAAACGGTATATTGTAATAATCAAAGACAAATCGTTGCAAAACAATTACCACAAGATAGAGTCTGAAAGCAGAAGATATAGTTCTGCTAATTAGGAATATAGAGGTTGCTGTTTTGTAACTGTAAAAACCCATTCTTTGTTCAATATAACCGTATATAGAAGTCAAATTCATTCTATAATATAAAGGCAAAAGAAGTTTAGCTACTATAATAAAACCAATAGCATTTCCGATTATAAATTGGAAATACTTGAACTGTTCTCCATTGGGTGAACCCACTTCTCCTGGCACTGAAATAAATGTTACCCCTGAAAGTGCCGTTCCAATCATTCCAAAAGCAACTAAATACCATTTGGAATTCTTATTAGCTTTAAAGAAAGCATCATTTCCTCCATCGTCTTTACTAACCAAATGAGAAATAATGAATAATATAGCAAAATAAGAGATGAAAAGAATTAGAATTACGGAAGGGGTCATTTACTTTCTTTTTTAGTTTTGGATAATTTATTTTTTCACGCTAGCTATTGCAGCTCTTACACTTTTGTGCTCTAGTAACAATTGCAGAGCAAGTTTTTCGTCAATATTTAATTCTTCAGTAATCATTTTCACACCTCTTTCTACTAGTTTTTTGTTCGATAATTGCATGTCAACCATTTTGTTACCATGTACTTTTCCTAGTTTTATCATGACTGATGTAGAAATCATGTTTAATACTAATTTTTGTGAAGTTCCAGCTTTCATTCTTGTACTTCCTGTTAAGAATTCCGGACCAACAACAATTTCAATTGGAAAATCAGCTTCTTTTGAAATTAAACTATTACTATTGCAAGATACACTTCCTGTAGCAATATTATGTTCTCTTGCCTTTTTTAAGCCGCCAATTACATAAGGGGTATTTCCAGAAGCCGCAATACCTATAACAAAATCATCACTGCTAATGTTTTTTGTATTTAAATCTTCCCAAGCTTGATTGTAATCGTCTTCAGCATTTTCAACAGCTTTTCTAATTGCGCTATCACCTCCAGCAATAATTCCAATTACTAAATCATGAGAAACACCAAAGGTAGGAGGGCATTCTGAAGCATCTAGGATTCCAATTCTTCCAGATGTTCCTGCTCCTATATAAAATAATCGTCCACCTTTTTGCAATTTTAGTACAACAGCATCTACCAGTTTTTCAATATTTGAGATTTGTTTTTTGATTACATTAGATACTTTCTTGTCTTCGGCATTGATACCCATGAGTATTTCTTGCGTACTCATTTTATCTAGATTAGCATAGAGAGAATCTTTTTCGGTATCAGGATTTTTTTTTTTCATTTTGTAAAATTTTGATTAAAAAATTCAAATTAAAGGTTCAAAAATAGAAACGAGGTGTTGGTACACCTCGCTTATTTAGGTGTTAATTTGCGGGATCTGCAGGGGTATTGGTATTGTTAAATTTCTCAGAATCTGGATATGGATACCAGTTTCTGTTTCGTTCTGTTGTTGGACGATTAAATCTTCTGCTGTCTTCAAATTTCAAACCAGACATGTATAATTCAATACAACGGTTTCGGTATATTTCGGTTAAAATACTCGGTTGATCCATCGTTCCAGAATATGCTGGTAAGTTTGCACCTATTCCAAAGGCGTCATTTGCTGCTATTTTAGTTAAAACTTTGTCTAATTCTATTTTTGCTTCAGTAAGCATATTAGGTGTTTGTCTAGCATAAGCTTCTGCTTTGATTAGCAAAATTTCACCAGGAAGAAACACTGGAATTGCTTTTGTATTTGAATTAAAAAAGCCTGCAGCTGTAGTAGGGTTTGAACCAGCAGTAATGTAAAAATCAATACGATTATCAGCATTTGTCGGTTCTAATCCAGAAGGAAGTCCAAAAGTTCTATCTAAAGGCTGGTAAACATTATTGGTTAATATGGAATTAAAAGCAATAGGATTATTAGACACTGCATCATAATTAAAAGTAGATTTTGAAGTCAAATCCACTAAATCAGCATATTGCAAAGCTTCTGTGAATTTACCAGACATCAAGTAATAACGTGCTAACAATGCATTAACTGTATTCTTGTATTTTATTCCTGTTACTAAACCTGTAAAACCATTTGCATTTGTTAAATAAGGTTCTGTTGCTTTTAGCGTTGCAATTGTTTCATCAAGAACTTCTGCTCTTGAATTGAAAGGTGCGTTAACCATAGTTTTAATTGGAACACTTTCAAAGAATTGAATTAAGGTTCCTAATGCCATTGCTTTAAAGATAGAAGCATGTACAAAGACACTTGCTTTTTCATTTTCAACTGTTATTACATCAATGTTGTCAATTATTTTTTGCGATTCCGATTTAATAACTAAACATTGAGACCAAAGATTATTGGTAAGTCCATTTTTAGAAGTTAAGAATGTTCCTCCTATGGATAATTCTCCTTCATCTGCATTACCAGCATTGATTAAACGCAATTCCTTTGTGGTAAATCCATTAGCGGTGATTATTGTGTATACAGGACTTAATCTAGTGGTACTCCATAATTGTTGTAAACCATTTGCCGCACCAATTAAACCATCTCTACTGTTTAAAATATCCTCTTGAGAAGGTTGTGTGGGATCTACAAATTCTTCGTTGCAAGAAGTGAACATAAGACTTGCAACTAATATAGATATAAATATTTTTTTCATATTACTGTTTTTAAATTAAAATTGAAATTTTAATGCTAAAGAAAATGATCTAGGAATAGGCACTGTCCCAAAATTATATTTGGCTACAGAAGATTGTCCTCCAGAATTTGTTTCTGGATCAAAGCTTGTAAATTTATCCCATGAGAATAAATTTCTACCGCTTGCATTAATTGTTAAATCATCAAAAAAGCTATTTAATTTTCCGAAAGAATAGCTTAGAGACACTTCTCTTAATTTGATATAACTACCATCTACCACTCTGAATTCCTCAATTGCATATACGGACCATATATATCCTCTAGGTAATTCTCCATTTAGTTCTTTTTCAACTAATGTTCCGTTTCCAACTCCTTGTCTTGTTCTATAATCTGCGTCAAAGACATCTCCTCCTTGAACACCATCAAATAATACAGATAATCCAAACTTTTTGTAATTTAAATTAGCACCAAAAGAGATAATGTAATCAGGATTTGGATTTCCTATTTGTTTATTTAGGATGGTACCATCAGCTTTAGGTTGTCCAGAGGAATCTCTTGTAGGGGTTCCAGTTGTAGCATCTCCTTTTTCAATTTGTGGATATCCATCAGGGGTAAGTAATAAACTTCCATCAGGATTTCTAGCATAATAAGTACCATAATAAATACCAATAGGTTTTCCTTTTTCAACAAATACAGGTGCTCCAGATGGGTTACTATCTAATTGAAATCGTTGCTGAGGCAAACCTGTTACTTTGTTTCTATTGCGACTGTAATTTACATATACATCTAGGTTAAGATCTTCTTTTTTAATAACATCGTAACGGAATCCAATTTCTATCCCTTTATTATTCATTGATCCAATGTTTTGAATAGTATTGGTAGATCCTGTAGAACTCGCTAGTTGTACCGGAAGCAATAGGTCTTTTATATCGGCATTGTAATAACTAAACGAAAGATTTATGCGGTCTTTTAATATACCTAAGTCAGCACCAATTTCATATGTAGAACTTTTTTCAGGACGTAAATCTAAATTTCCTTTTTTTAGCCCTTGAAGGGTAAAAGAAGTATTTCCTATAAGATTACCTGTAGCATAATTTGTAAATCTAGCATAAGGTGTTATTGCTGTTAAACTTCCAGATTCTCCCCATGAACCACGTAAACGAGCAGAACTAATAGGAGAGTTTTGCATAAATTTTTCATCAGATAGTACATAACTAGCACTTACTTTTGGATAAAATTGAGAACGGTTTTCTTTTGAAAACACAGTAGAAGCATCTTGTCTTCCTGCTACAGTTAAGAAAAGTTTGTTATTGAAACCAATAGTTTCTTGCAAATAATAACCCCAAAGATTGTATTTGGATTCTCCAGCATTAGGAGATCCAGGAAGCAATGTATTAAAAGCATTAATTGTTTCTACAAAAGGTTTTAAGTCTCTTCCTTCAATAGCATAAAAGTCATCTCGATAAGTTTGAACATTATAACCAGCAAACGATGTTAATTTTATATTTTTATTGATATTCCAAAGGTATCTTAAGTTTAAATCATTATTAAATTGCATCACTCTGTTTGATGCTTCTGAGACATAACCATCATTAAAATAAGTTCCATTTACAGGAGAATAAGGGTATCTAGGAATGAAAACTTTTCCTCTTTGGTTGTAGTTGTCTAATCCAAAAATAAAATCAGCATTGAAATTTTTGAATGGTTTAAAGTTCAATTGAACGTCAGAAACAATACGATCAGTTTTTTGTGTAATCTTGAAAGTTTCAATTACAGACAAAGGATTTACTCTATTTTGATCTACCGCTAATAAATCACCATTTGAATTTCGTTGGTTGATATCGTAAATGTTATTTGTTATAGTGATAGAGTTGATAGGGCTCCAAAAAACATTTCCATCTGGTTTTTCGTTAGAACCAGAGGTAATATAATTTAATCCAATTGATGCTGTTAGTTTGCTATTGAATTCGTGTTGTAATCTTATTTTAGCTCCTAATCGTTTATAATCAGTATTCTTAACAATTCCTTCATTTTTTAAGTAACCAATCGATGAAAAATATTTAGTTTTCTCGTCACCACCTCTTAAAGAGAAATACGTATCATTTCCTATTCCTGTTTGAAAAACATCATCTTGATAATCGTATCTTTTTACTCCAGAAATAGTTTGTGTTTCTAAATTTCTACCGTTTACTAATACCGTTGTTGCACTTGCTGTCTGTCCTTGAATTGGGAATAAGGAAGGAGAAGAATTTACAAATTGCTTGTCAGATTGGTTAACATCAACTTTTTTACGAAGTGAGTTTGTTGTTACGCTGGATGAAAAAGTATATTTAGTATCACCAGCTTTTCCTTTTTTAGTGGTGATTAATATTACTCCATTAGCAGCTCGTGAACCATATATAGCCGCTGCTGCACCACCATTAAGAACTTCAATACTCTCGATATCATTTGGATTGATATCAGATGATCTATTTTGTCCAATTTGTAAGTTAGAATTTCCTTTACTTACATTAAGGTTAGTGACATTGGTTGTTGCATTGTTTAATACCACACCATCAATAACATACAAAGGATCTGAAGAACCTAGAATAGAGGATGTACCTCTAAGTTTAATGCTAAATCCTCCTGCAGGATCTCCAGAGTTTTGAGAAACTTGAGCTCCAGCAATTTTACCTTGTAATGCAGAAGAAACATCAACAGGTTTTGCACGATTTAGTCCTTCTGCTTTTAAACTTGTAACGGCGTTTCCAAGCTCTTTTCGAGTTACACGTACTGTTGAACCAAGAACCACAACTTCATCAAGTTTACTAGACTCTGCTATTAAACTAATATTAATTGTTTTAGAGCCACCTGCAATTTTAACTATTTTGGTAGTGAATCCAATATAGCTGAAGCTTAGTTTTTCTTCATTTGCAGCAGCAATAGTGTACTTACCGTCAAGATCAGTAATTGCACCTTTAGTTGTTCCTTGGATGTTAACAGTTACACCTGGTAATGCAGATCCGTCAGAATTGTCAGTGACTGTTCCAGTAATTGTTCTTGTTTGTCCAAATGTAATTTGAACAACCAGAAACAATAATGAAATAAAGAATGATTTTTTCATATTTAATTAGTTTTGATTACTCTACAAACATATGTAAAAAAAATGTAAAGTTTTCGATATTATGCAACTTTTTATTAATTTTGTGTTAAAAATGCATAAAAATGCATTTTTTAAATGATTTTTTGGACTTTTATTTTACTTTTTATGCATTGAAAAGGGGATTTAATTTCTTTTTTTTGTAATCTTTGATAGATTTATATATCTAAAAAGAAAGTCTTTTTTAATAGAAAAGTATAGCAGTTAATGAGTTTGAAATAAATTTTTAAAGGCGACGTAATTGAATAGAAGTTCTCATTATTTGTTTATTTTAAAGTGATTAAGCAGTTGTTTAAGGTTGTTGTATGTTAGAAAGTATTTTTTATAAGTAAGAAAATGACTTTTTAAGTTTATTGAAAATTAAATTTTAGTTTCAGTTTGTTTATTATTATGTTATCTAAAAAAAAAGCTGTAAAAAAATGCATAATACTGCAATCTGTTCTATATTTGCATAAAAAAAGTTATAGTATGCTTAAAAAAGAGAGACATCAATTCATAATGAATAGGTTTAACGAAGTTGAAAAAATTTATACTAATGATATCGCTAATGAATTAAGAATTTCTGAAGATACTATTAGAAGAGACTTTATTGAGTTGAATAATAAAGGGTTAATTAATAAGGTTTACGGAGGTGCGTTTTTAGTAAAGGAAAAGTCTAATAGCGTTTTTGATATCAATATTATCAATGAAGATAAAAAAAATATAGTTGCTCAAAAAGCTTTAGCTTTCTTAAAAGAAGGGCAAGTAATTATAATGTCGGGTGGAACAACTAATTTATCTTTTTGCAAAATGATTCCAGCTGATTTTTCTGCAACTATATATACGTATAGTTTACCAATAGCCATGCAATTGTCCCAGCATCCTAACATAGATTTATTTTTTATAGGAGGTAAATTACAGAAAAAAGCAATGGTAACTGTTGGTATAGATGTAGTTCAGGTCCTATCTAAAATAAAAGCAGATGTTTGTTTTTTAGGAGTAAGTAGTTTAGATGTTAATCATGGTCTTACTGAAATAGGTTACGAAGTTTCGGTAGTTAAAAAAGAAATGATTCGTGTTTCGGAAAAAATTGTTGTTATGGCAACGTCTGATAAAATTAACGCAAGTATGCCGCATCAGGTTTGCGGATTAGACAAGCTGGATGCAATAGTAACAGATTTAAATTCTAAAAGCCCTAAGATTAGAAATTTTATTGAAGCAGGAGCGACTATTGTTTAATTTAAAAATGCGTTTTTATGCATTTTTTAACTAATTTATTTTAAAAAATGCATATAGATGCATTTTTTAAAAAATTGTTTTTATATTTGTCTGTAATTTTATAAAAACGAACAGTATGGAAATTAGTACTTCTTACAATAAGCCTGGGAAATTAGAAAATTCAAGATTTGAAAAAATACACAATGTTATTTTTGATAGTTCAAATTCGGGTTCTAAAGCAGTTGCAAATGAAATTGCATCATTAATTCGCGCAAAACAAAATAAGAATGAACTCTTTATTTTAGGGCTTGCAACAGGATCTTCTCCTATTAAAGTATATGAAGAATTAATTCGATTACATGAACAAGAAAATTTAAGTTTTAAAAATGTAGTGACTTTCAATTTGGATGAATATTTTCCAATGGATCCAGACAATTATCAGAGTTATTACTATTTTATGCACGAATACCTTTTCAATCATATTGATATTTTACCAGAGAATATTAACATTCCTAAAGGAAATTTATCAATGGAAGAAAGTGCAGCTTTCTGCATTTCTTATGATGAAAAAATTAAGAGTTATGGAGGAATTGATTTTCAATTATTAGGAATAGGTAGAACCGGGCATATTGGTTTTAATGAACCAGGTTCGCATTTTAACTCCAGTACTCGAATGGTTACTTTAGATTACATCACTAGAAGAGATGCCGCAGAATCTTTTTTATCTATTGATAATGTTCCCAAAAAAGCCATTACAATGGGAATTGCTACCATTTTTGAAGCCAAGAGAATAGTGCTATTAGCTTGGGGGCAAAATAAATCAGAAATCGTTAAAGATACCATAGAAGGAGAGGTTACTGCGAGAAAACCAGCTACTTATTTGCAACAGCATAACGCTACAACAATAGTACTAGATACGGAAGCTTCTTCATTATTAACGCGTATTAACACGCCTTGGTTGGTTGATAATTGCGAATGGAACGAAGATTTGATTAATAAAGCAGTGTTTTGGCTTTGCCAAGAAACTTCAAAAACCATTTTAGAACTTTCTGATAAGGATTATCATGAGTATGGAATGGGAAGTTTGATTGAAAATGATGAATCGGCTTATGATTTAAATATCCGTATTTTTAATAAATTACAACATACCATTACAGGTTGGCCGGGAGGAAAGCCAAATTCTGAATTTGAAAAAAGACCAGAACGTTCTACACCAGAGAAAAAAAGAGTTCTGATTTTTAGTCCTCATCCTGATGATGATGTGATTTCTATGGGAGGAACTTTTGATCGCTTGGTTTCTCAAGGTCATGAGGTACATATTGCTTATCAAACCTCGGGTAATATCGCTGTTTCTAATGATGAAGCTTTGAAATTTGCCGAGATGGGATTAGAGATTAATCCTGAAAGTGACTACTACAAAAAAATAATTGATTTTATAAAATCCGGAAGTAAAAATGTTTCTGATATTCCTGAACTTAGAAAATTAAAAGGATTAATTAGACAAAAAGAATCTCTAGGAGCTACTCGTTATTTTAATGTTCCAGATAAAAATATTCATTTCTTAAACTTACCTTTTTATGAAACAGGTACAATAAAAAAGAATGCTCTTTCTGATGCTGATATCGAAATCATGATGGATTGTATCGATCAAGTAAAGCCACACCAAATTTATGCAGCGGGGGATTTAGCTGACCCTCATGGTACTCATAAAGTTTGTTTGGATTCCTTATTTATTTCCTTAGAAAAAATGAAAAACCTTCCTTACATGAATGATTGTTGGGTTTGGTTGTATCGAGGAGCTTGGCATGAATGGGATATGCACGATATTGAAATGGCAGTTCCTATGAGTCCAAGTCAAGTAATTAGAAAAAGAACGGCAATTTTTTACCATCAATCTCAAAAAGACGGTGTAATGTTTCAAGGAGATGATACAAGAGAATTTTGGGTTCGAGTGGAAGATAGAAATAAAACTACAGCAACAAAATTTAGAGATTTAGGGCTAACGCAATATGCGGCTATGGAAGCATTCAAACGTTATTTTTTTTAAATCTTTAAGCTAAAAAGAACAGCTAATTACTGTATTTTTGTTTTACTTAATAATACAAACAGAATCCGTTTTCAAAGGATGAATTTAGAGAATATGGCATTGAACCAACATTTAAAAAAACTGGCTGAGAGTTTAGAAGGAACACTTTTATACGACAATCTTCATAAAACGTTATATGCTACGGATGCTTCGGCTTATCGGATTGTTCCTTTGGCGGTAGCTTTGCCAAAATCAGTAGAAGATATTGTTCAATTGGTCAAATTTGCTATCGAAAATAAAACTACTCTAATCCCTAGAACAGCGGGAACTTCCTTAGCAGGACAAACTATTGGAGATGGAATTGTGGTCGATGTTTCCAAGCATTTTACCCAGATTTTAGCTTTCGATGCTGAAAAAAAGACAGTTACAGTACAACCAGGTGTGATTAGAGATGAGTTGAATTTGTACCTCAAACCACACGGATTGTTTTTTGGACCTAATACTTCTACGTCTAATCGATGCATGATTGGAGGAATGGTGGGCAACAATTCTTCTGGTACAACATCTATTCGTTACGGTGTTACTCGTGATAAAATTATCGAAATTAAAACGGTTTTGGCTGATGGTTCAAAAGCGGTTTTCAATACCATTTCTTCGGCTGAATTCATAGAAAAAACCAAAGGTGATTCTTTAGAAAGTGCTATTTACAGAAAATTGTATGAAGAATTATCGAACGAAGCCAACCAACAAGAAATTAAAAACGAATTTCCAAAACCAGAAATTCACCGTCGCAACACGGGTTATGCTGTTGATGTTTTACTAAAATCTGATTTGTTTGGAGGAACAGAATCAACCATAAATGTTGGGAAATTGCTTTGCGGAAGTGAAGGAACATTAGCTTTTACAACCGAAGTCACTTTACAATTAGATGATTTACCTCCAACGAATAATGTAATGGTGGTGACTCATTTTGATAGTATTCAAGGAAGTCTAGAGGCGGTAATGATTGCCATGAAGCATCATTTGTACACCTGTGAAATGATTGACGATACCATTTTAGATTGTACCAAAACCAATAAAGAACAAAGTAAAAACCGCTTTTTTATTGAGGGTGAACCTAAAGCGATTATGATGTTCGAAGTCGCTTCGCACACAAGTATGGAAGATGCCGAAAATCAGGCAGAAGCATTGATTCAAGATTTAAAAGCCAACAATTTTGGTTATGCTTGGCCCAAATTATATGGAGCAGATATTGACAAAGTAAACGAATTGCGTAAAGCGGGATTGGGACTTTTAGGAAGTATTGTGGGCGATGACAAAGCAGCCGATTCCATTGAAGATACAGCGGTGGAATTGAGTGATTTGCCTAATTATATTGCCGATTTTTCGGCTATGATGCAACGCCACGGACAAAGTGCTATTTATTACGCTCATGCTGGTGCGGGCGAATTGCACCTGCGTCCGGTTTTGAATTTAAAAACCAAAGAAGGGGTTTACCAATTTAGAAATATCGCTACCGAAGTGGCTATTTTGGTCAAAAAATACCAAGGTTCATTAAGTGGAGAACACGGCGACGGAATTGTAAGAGGAGAATTTCTTCCTTTTATGATTGGCGAAAAAAATTACGAATTGCTCAAGCGTGTTAAATTAGCATTCGACCCGAATTCGGTGTTGAATATGGGCAAAATTGTGAATGCCTTAAAGATGGATGAGAATTTCCGTTTTGAAACCGGTAGGGTAGAACCTGATGTTAAAACTATTCAGGATTTCTCCGATAGTATGGGAATTTTAAGAGCAGCCGAAAAATGCAATGGCTCTGGCGATTGTAGAAAATTACCTTCGGCCGGTGGTACTTTGTGTCCAAGTTACCGCGCCACACGCAATGAAAAAGATACCACTCGTGCTCGTGCCAATGCCCTACGCGAATATTTAACGCATTCTGAAAAAGAAAATAAATTTGATCATAAAGAATTATACGAAGTTTTTGAGTTGTGCGTAAGTTGTAAAGCTTGTGCTAGCGAATGTCCGTCTAATGTAGATGTGGCGACTTTAAAAGCAGAATTTTTGTACCAATACCAAAAAGCCAATGGTTTTTCGTTGCGAAACAAACTCTTTGCAAATAATGCCAAAATGAATAAGATGGGAAGTTTGTTTCCATCCTTGACTAATTTTGTTTCTAATCTTTCTTTGGTAAAAAAAGGAATGGGAATTGCTCCCAAAAGAGAAGTTCCATTGTTAGCTAAACAGACTTTTAGAAAATGGTTAACTGAAAACAAACCCAAATCAGCTTCTTTTCCAAATGGAAAAGTAGTTTTGTTTTGCGATGAGTTTACCAATTATTATGATGTAAATGTGGGGATTGATGCTTTCGAATTGATAACACAATTGGGGTATGAAGTCATTACAGTAGACCACGAAGAAAGCGGTAGAGCTTATATTTCCAAAGGTTTTCTAGAAGAAGCTAAAATGATTGCGATAAAAAACGTAGCGACTTTTGCGTCCATAATTACCGATGATTGTCAGTTGATAGGTATTGAACCTTCGGCAATATTGACTTTTAGAGACGAATATTTACGCTTAGCAGAAGATAAACCAGCAGCTCATAAACTAGCTAAAAACGTCTTGACAATAGAAGAGTTTTTCAAGAAAGAAATTGGAGCAGGAAAAATCCATGCTGGACAGTTTTCTACTAACCAAAAGCAAATAAAAATCCACGGACATTGCCACCAGAAATCCTTGAGTGCTGTTGAAGCTACTTTTAGCATGCTGAATGTACCCGAAAACAATTCGGTTACTATTTACAATTCAGGTTGTTGCGGGATGGCGGGTTCTTTTGGTTATGAAGAAGAACATTATGACATTAGTATGAAAATGGGAGAAGATACTTTGTTTCCTAAAATTAGAGCCACGGATGAAAAAGTAGCTATAGCTGCAGCTGGAACTTCTTGCCGTCATCAAATTTATGATGGAACGAGTAGAAAAGCGCAGCATCCAGTTTCTATTTTACGAAGTTGTTTGCGATAATTAAATTGCAATAATAATTTCAATTTCAAAATCAATATGAAAAAGAGCTATTCTTCTTAAATGAAGTTTGGCTCTTTTTTTTGTTTAATTTAAAAGTAATCTTCTCTATGTAAGAAATATTTTTATTTTTGTATAGTGTAATTAAAAATTATGAGGATAAATAAAAATCCCAATCGTGCTGATTTACCAAAATAGTTAATGCACTTATCTAAACTCTACCCGCAAAGAATTAAAACAGACCGTAAATATTTAAGCAATGAAAAAGCTATATCCACTCATTATTTTCTCCATTTTAATCTTTTTAACATCATGTAAATTTGAAAAGAATAATGATCCTAATACTGATGTCAAATTTGAAAAGTCTGAATTATTTGGTTATTGGATTCGAACCGATGAAATGGATGAACTAGAAAATTCTAAAGATGTAATTGTTCGCAAATTTAATATAAAAGAGGATAGTACTGCCGAAATTGAAATTCTGGATTCTATTGGACGTAAAACAGTAACTGGAAGCTGGAAAATTGGTGAAGAACAAAAAATCATTGGTTCTCTTTCTTTTAAATCAGATTTTGCCTTAACATTTTGGTCAAATCCGAATTATATGCATATGATTTCATTTTCAGTTGAAAAACGGAATGATAAAATTATTTTGAATTCACAAGGAGTAATATTTGAAAAGGAATAAATGTCCGACCAGATAAATTTATGATATTATGCTCGCAAAAAGAATTAAAAACAAATAACCAGAATATTGCATTTGAATTTTTAGCTGAATTCAAAATAATAATAAAATAAGGGTATGAAAAAAACTATTTTAATTTTAATTACTATTCTTTCGCATTACGCTAGGGCTCAAAAATTAGATACTACTCAATTTCACATTGTAGAACCAAAAGTAGGTCTCAAAAATTATCCCATTGATAAAACGAAATTGCCTGAAATTATAGCAGCTTTTGGGAATAATTATGAGAAAAACCAAGATTTTGTTTTTATTAAGTCAAAGGAAGTGCCTGATTTATATGAGGTAAAATATAAAAGTCAAGGCGTTTCCTTTTATTTTTTTGATAATGACAGTACTCAAACAATTAAAGCTGTTAAATTTTATAAACCCTTCAAGGCTAAAACTACAACAAATATTATTCTCAATAAATCCAACATAGCAAAGGTTCTAAAAACATATAAAAGTAGCAACATGATAATTTCTCAAAGTGCTAAGCGGGCTAAAGTAAGTGTTAATGAATCTAAACTAACTACTACAGGTATTAGTTTTAGTTCACAAATAGCTAACTTTCATGGAAATAAATTTCTATCAAAAAAAGCTCTTAAACGTATGGTAATTGACGAGATTTACATTTCAAATTATCAATATTTTATTTTTTTAGATTAACCCTTCAAGCTACACGAATCCTTTCGTGTGGTACATTTGGAGCTTTGTGGTAAAAGACCACTAGATTTATCACAATCACAATCTGGTTAATATATAAATCAAAATTATGAATAATAATTGCTTCAATTTGCTTTGGATGTTTGAAAGGGCAGGGATCATAAACAGTAATGTTTAACACAGACAATTTTGCAACAAAACAATCAGCCAATTGAAATATGGTCTTTAAAAGTTTTTGAACAAAAATTAAATTACATGCATAATAATCCTTTAGAGACAGGATTTGTAACTGACCCTATTGATTGGAAATATAGTAGTGCGAGAAATTATGGTAACAACGACCATACAATTTTAGAAATAGACTTAAATTAGTTTGTGGGCACGAGCAAGATGCTCGCGCTAGCATTGTAAAATTATCCGAGCCTATAGATTTAGCACAATAAACCACACTAAGAGTGTGTAATTTTTACACAATTCGAGAAAGGATTATACATTAAAAAAGTATTGAATTTTCTTAATTGCTTAAAAATCAAACAAAAAATAAAACGGTACAAGACTTGTTATTGAGGTTGTAGCGCATTTTTCTCTATTTATTTTCTTAAAAAGAAATAAGGGACGAAAAAATTGCATATAAGCCATTTAGATAAAATCAATAATAAGACTGAAATGAAAAGCGAAACAATTACTTCTAAACAATTTTTTTCTTCAATTGAAAATAAAACTACCACCGTTACTAAGCCCAATATTTTTAATTTTCAAGAAAAAGCAGTGCCAAAAAATAATGCTAAAAAAGCAAGTCCTTTAGGGATGGTTGTTCTTTTAAGCACTTTTGTAGTAATGATTCTGGGCGCTTTTTCGGTATATCTCTTGCAAGCTGATTTTGATCAGTTTCATACTAATAGAATCAATTCTAGTTGGGGATTTTATTTTCTTGTTCTAACAGTCGGTTTATTCTTGTTTCAAGTTGCCGTTTTTTTATATAATGTCTACCTTTATTTTCAATACAAACCCATCGCTTCAGTTTCGGATGATTTGTTGTCCACAGTTACCGTAATTGTTCCGGCTTACAACGAAAGTAAGCAAGTTTGGGATACTTTAATAAGTTTGGCAGCAAGTGATTTTCCAGAACAAAAAATGCAAATATTAGCCGTTGATGATGGAAGTAAGGATGATACTTGGTACTGGATGCAGCAGGCAAAAAATAAATTAGGAGATCGTTTAACTATTTTTCAACAACCCGTAAATAAAGGAAAACGACATGCGCTTTATCGTGGTTTTGAATTGGGTACCGGCGAGATCTTTGTAACCGTTGATAGTGACTCAATTGTAGAAAAAGATACGTTAAGAAACTTAGTAAGTCCTTTTGTTATCGATAAAAATTGTGGTGCTGTTGCTGGAAATGTACAAGTTTTAAACAATCAGAAAGCCATTATTCCTAAAATGCTTAATGTGAGTTTTGTAATGAGTTTTGAATTCATTCGTTCTGTAGAAAGTAAGTTAGGTTCGGTTTTGTGTACGCCTGGTGCGGCAGCTGCTTATAGAAAAACGGCTGTATTTGGATGCCTTGAAGATTGGATTAATCAAACTTTCATGGGACAACCTTCTGATATTGGCGAAGACCGTGCCATGACTAATATGATCCTAAAGCAAGGATTTCATGTGTTGTTTCAAAGAAATGCAGTAGTACTTACTAATGTGCCTGAAGAATACAAAGGTTTGTACAAAATGTTTATAAGATGGGGAAGAAGCAATGTGCGTGAAAATATCATGATGGCACAATATGTTTTTAAAAATTTCCGAAAGGGTTCAAAATTTGGCGCCAGACTTTTATTTTTAAATCAATCGTTTAGAATCATCATGACCTATCCACTTTTGGCCTTTATGTTATTTCTTATAGTAAATTATCCGTTGTTGTTTTTAAGTTCAACGCTATTGGGAATATTAATAGTTTCTACTTTTCCAGTTTTATTCTATGCTAAAAGATACAATTGGTCAGAATCATTTTGGGCCTATTCCTATAGTATTTTTTACACTTTTAGTTTATTCTGGATTGCACCTTATGCCCTTGTTACGGCTAATAAAAGAGGTTGGCTCACTCGTGGATTATCAGAAATAAAATAATGTTAGTATAAAGTAAAAACGTGCTAGGTGTAAGAACTCATTCTTACACCTAGCACGTTTTGTATAGAACCCAATGATTTGCCAGTGCTTTTCATTATTGTTTTAATCACCGCTTTAGTGTATCGAGGTATGAAAAAATCCCGAAATGTTAGTAAGTCATGGTGGTAGCCAAATTATGCATTATCTTTTTAGTAATAGCAGTCGGGATTTTTTTATGGTTTTAAAACAGTAACTTATTTTTTTAAATACACATTAAAATAATCAGCCACTTTAGCATAAAGATGAATTCGGTCTCTACCGCCCACATTGTGTTCGTGATTTGGATATAAAAAGTAATCTACTTGTTTACCTGCTTTGATACAAGCTTCAATGAAATTCATACTGTGTTGTTGCACTACCACAGGATCTTGTGCTCCGTGGATAATCAATAAACGTCCTTTTAAATCTTTGGCTTTAGTAAGCAAAGAGGCTTTCGCATAACCTTCAGGATTTTCCTCAGGCGTATCCATATAGCGTTCTCCATACATAATTTCATAATATTTCCAGTCAATTACGGGACCGCCAGCAACTCCAACTTTAAAAGTATCAGCCTGAGTAGTCATCAAAGAAGTGGTCATGAATCCACCAAAACTCCATCCAAAAACGCCAATCTTATCGGAATCCACAAAAGCTTTTGATTTCAAAAACTCAATTCCTTTCATTTGATCGGCCATTTCATTAACGCCTAAATTGCGATGCGTTACATCACAAAATTTCTTTCCACGAGCTTCGCTACCTCGGTTGTCTAACGTAAACACTACATAGCCTTGTTGCGCCATATACAAATCAAAATATCCTGCACCTCCCAGCCAGTTGTTGTGAACCAATTGAGCATGCGAACCGCCATAAACATACACCATTACAGGATATTTTTTATTGGCATCAAAGTTAGTAGGGTAAATGATTCTTCCGTTTAAAGGAGTAGTGCCATCTGCGGCAATTAAGCTCACTAATTCTACTTTAGGTTGATCGATTTTGCCTCCCAATGGATTATTAGCGTGAACCAAAGTAGTGTTAGCCATTCTCTTTTTAATATTCAGTATGCTAATTTCATTGGGAGTGGTCAAATTGCTGTATTGGTCTAAAACCATGCTGCCATCTGAAGAAACTGAAGCTTCGTGCATTCCCGCTGCGCTAGTCAATTGAACTGTTTTACCTGATTTTAAATCCACTTGAAACAATTGACGGTCTAATCCAATATTTGTTGTACCCATATAATTGATTTTTGAAGCAGTGGAATCAAATCCCAATAAATCCGTGACAATTACGTCATTAAAACCAAGCTTTTTTAATAATTTTCCATCGGTGTTGTACCAATACATTTGGTTAAAACCATAAGTATCGGTTTGGTAAATAAATTCGTTAGCTTTGTTTGGAACAAAAGTAATATCATGCTGAGGTTCTACCCAAGTGGTCGCTTTTTCTTCGAATAAAGTTTGTATAAAAGCGCCAGTTTGCGCATTATATTTATTAAATTTCAAATGATTTTGACCGCGATTTAAAATCCCAATGAAGATGTATTTTCCAGTAGGTTCCCATGAAACCATTGTTAAATATTGTTCCTTTGGTTCTCCAGTTTGAATGGTCACTTTTTTATTCGAAGCTACATCATAGACTACCAAAGTTACATTTTCACTAGTCATACCAGCCATTGGGTATTTAATGTTGTTATTAACTGCTTCACGCTCGTTCCAATTGATGATTGGGTAGTCGCCCACCATAGTTTCATCTTTTCTATAGTAGGCTAGTTGTGTACCTAATTTGTTCCACCACATGCCTTTTTTTATTCCAAATTCTTGACGGTGTACATAATCTGAACCATTAACAATGCCTTTGTTATCATCATTAGTAACTTCTAATGTTTTCCCTGATGGAGTTGTGATTCGGATATTGTTGTCTTGTAACCAAGCAACATTATCATTTGAAGCAAATTGTGCTTGCAGTCCCTCGCTAGTATAGGTAATTTGATGTGTTATTTTTTTATCAACAACATCATAAGTTAGTTTATAATTGTTTTTTTCTCCTGGAATTTCAGTTTCGAATGTGTGATTCGTTTTCCATTCGATAGCATAAGGAAACATGTACAATGAAAACTTATCGGCAGGAATCGCCTGCAGCAATGCTGTTTCAAATTCTGCTTTTGTAGCTATTGTTTTGGCAGTCCAGCCAGTAGTAGCATTTTTTTCAACTAAACTCATGTAATCAGCACTGAGGTAGCTAATTGATGGAGCATCTTTTATCCATTGTTGGGCGATTTGTGTACTGGGTGCGTATTTTCTGCTACCGGTTACAGTTTCTTCAATAGTTAGTTTTTGTGCTATAGCACAACTTCCAACTAACAGAAATCCTAAAAGGAACTTTTTCATTTTTATTAATTTATTGCTGAGATTAGCGTATAAAAATAACTATTTGTTACATAAAAACCGATTTTAAAAGAAATCAGTTTGAAGTTTATTGTTGCGATGTATTTTTCTAACAAAAAACACAGTACTTTGAACTTTAAACAAAACTTAATTCCTTAATTTTGTAATCGCAAAAAAAATAATAATATACATAAAAAATATACTATGAGTTCATTTGACGTTGTCATCATTGGTTCAGGACCAGGCGGATATGTATCAGCTATTCGTTGTGCACAATTAGGTTTCAAAACAGCCATTATCGAAAAATATTCCACTCTTGGAGGAACTTGTTTGAATGTAGGATGTATTCCATCCAAAGCATTGTTAGCTTCTTCTCATCATTATGCTGAAATTAAGCATTTTGAAGATCATGGAATCGAACTTTCTGGAGAAGTGAAAGTGAATTTAGAGAAAATGATTGCTCGTAAGCAAGCCGTTGTAGACCAAACTTCTGGTGGAGTAAAGTATTTGATGGACAAAAACAATATTACAGTTCTAGAAGGATTAGGTTCTTTTGTTGATGCTACTCATGTTGCTGTTGCAAAAGCTGATGGAACTTCTGAAACTATCGAAGCTAAAAATGTAATTATTGCTACAGGTTCTAAACCTTCTTCTTTGCCTTTTATTAAAATAGACAAAGAAAGAATCATTACTTCTACTGAAGCTTTAAAATTACCTGAAGTACCAAAACACTTGGTAATCATTGGTGGTGGAGTTATTGGTATCGAATTAGGGCAAGTGTATTTACGTCTTGGATCTCAGGTTTCGGTTGTGGAATTCATGGACAGAATTATTCCAGGAATGGATGCTTCTTTGTCTAAAGAATTGACAAAAGTCTTGAAAAAACAAGGAATGAAATTCTATACGTCTCACAAAGTACAATCAGTGGAAAGAGCTGGTGATGTGGTGACTGTAAAAGCAGAAAATGCTAAAGGGGAAGTAATCACTCTTGAAGGAGATTATTCCTTAGTTTCTGTAGGACGTCGTCCGTACACAGATGGATTAAATGCTGAAGCAGCTGGTGTTAAATTGACTGAAAGAGGACAAGTAGAAGTAAACGATCATTTACAAACTAATGTTCCTAATATTTATGCAATTGGTGATGTTGTTCGTGGTGCCATGTTGGCACACAAAGCGGAAGAAGAAGGAACTATGGTTGCTGAAATCTTAGCAGGTCAAAAACCACATATCGATTATAACTTAATTCCTGGAGTGGTTTATACTTGGCCAGAGGTTGCAGCTGTTGGACAAACAGAAGAGCAATTAAAAGCGGCTGGTGTGGCTTACAAATCAGGAAGTTTCCCTTTCAAAGCTTTAGGACGTGCAAGAGCAAGTGCTGACTTAGATGGTTTTGTGAAAATATTAGCGGATGCTAAAACAGATGAAGTTCTAGGAGTTCACATGATTGGAGCTAGAACAGCTGATTTAATTGCCGAGGCAGTAGTTGCAATGGAATACAAAGCTTCTGCTGAAGATATTTCAAGAATGTCTCATGCACATCCTACATTTGCGGAAGCGATAAAAGAAGCAGCATTAGCAGCTACAGATAATAGAGCGTTACACGTTTAAAAGTCTAGCTTTTCTAAAAAATAAAAACCCGTCTCGTTTAAGAATGAGACGGGTTTTGTATTTTATTAATCATTCATTTTAAATAGTCCTTCATAATTATGCCAGTGGCTGTAAATTAGGAATACGTTGGCAGCAAAAACGCCAATAGCAAGCGGTAAGTTTTCGGGTGTTAAGAAGTAATTAATCAGTAGAATATTGATGATTACAGGGAAAATAATAATATTGGCTAGTGTGGTAAATTTTCCTGTGATAAAGGCTAAACCGCATAGTAGTTCAATAGTTTTAGCTAATGGAATTAAATAGGTTGAAGCCACTAATCCTACTTGGAATGCTTTAAAATCTCCAGTAGAAGCGGGTTCAGGATTTAAATGTAAAAAATAACTAACAGCGGTAAAGAGAAATAAAAGGCCTAGTAAAGTACGAACAATAAGGGTTGCGATTTTCATGATATATAGGTTTTATTGGTTAACAAATCCAAAAAAAAATCTTTGCGGTTTAGCACTTTCATTCTTCGTAAAACTCTCCCCTAAGCAACCGTTTCAATCAGGAAAAAGAACTTTTTAAATAATTCAGCAATTTAAAATCAGTTCCCTTTTTCTAACTCATAGTAAATTTACAAAAAAGCGAACTGATTTTTCTTATTTAATCGAATTATTATTTAGATAATTGTTAATTTAATAATCAATTCATTTATAGCAGCTGCTGTGATTGTAAAATGAATACTTTGTGTTGATGAATTTAAGTTTGCATCTCCAAAGCTTAAATCTCCAAAACCAATAAATAATTAAGTCATGTTTTTATTGTAATTTTACTTTTTTAAAATTTTACTTTGAGAACATCCTTTAAACAAGACATAACGCATCTCGTCGATTTCAAGAAACAACTTTTATTATGGTCACAGCAGTTTCGAGAAGTGACTTTTATGGACAGCAATCAATACCAGCAAGACTATTCTAATTACGATTGGATTTTGGCTGTTGATGCTTTTACTTCTGTAAAAACCGATTATTTTAATGCTTTTGAAGATTTAAAACAGTATCAACAAACCAGCAGAGATTGGATTTTTGGTTATTTGTCTTATGATTTAAAAAATGATATAGAAACCTTGAAATCCAATAATTTTGATGGTTTAGGTTTTCCAGATTTGTTTTTCTACCAACCTAAAAAGCTTTTTTTAGCCAAAGGAAATGAAATAGAAATTCGCTATTTGAACTTTTGTGATGATGAATTCGAAGCTGATTGGGAAGAAATCAAATCCATTGTGACTGATTTTGAAACTTTGGATACTAATGTACTGATTCAACAACGCATTTCGGCGGAAGCCTATCACGAAAAAGTATCTAAGATGTTAGAACACATTCATCATGGCGATTTGTATGAAGCTAATTTTTGCATGGAATTCTATGCTGAAAATGCCCAAATAGAACCTTTGGAAACGTTCTGGAAGCTGAATGAAATTTCGAAACCACCATTTGCCGTATTTTTCAAAAATCACAAACAATTTTTATTGTCAGCATCGCCTGAGCGTTATTTGAAAAAAGAAGGGGAGTTGCTTATTTCGCAACCGATAAAAGGAACAGCCAAACGTTTTTTAGACCCTATTGAAGATGAAAAATCTAAAAATGAATTAGCTGCCGATACTAAAGAACGCGCTGAAAATATCATGATAACCGATTTAGTTCGCAACGATTTATCGCATACAGCCCAAAAAGGTTCGGTACAAGTTACGGAGTTGTGCGGCATTTATTCGTTCTTGCAAGTGCACCAAATGATTTCAACTATTACTTCAAAACTCGATTCGCAATACACTGCTGTTGATGCTTTAAGGCATACTTTTCCAATGGGAAGTATGACTGGCGCCCCAAAGATTTCGGTAATGAAAATTATTGAAGAACTTGAAGAAACCAAAAGAGGTTTGTACAGCGGCGCCGTGGGTTATTTTACTCCCGAAGGCGATTTCGATTTTAATGTCGTTATCCGTAGCATTTTGTACAATCAAGAAAATAAGTATTTGTCCTTTTCGGTAGGAAGTGCTATTACTTCGCTTTCTGTTCCTGAAAATGAATATCAGGAATGTTTGCTAAAAGCCAAAGCGATGTTTGAAGTTTTAAAATAATTCTAATTCTTAATTCATGGTTGAAAAACTCAAAAAACATATTAATCAAAACTTTTCTTTTTTAGAAAACAGCAAATTGCTTTTGGCTGCAAGCGGAGGAATTGATAGCATGGCTATGATTCATTTATTACATCAAATGAATTATTCTATTGCATTGGCTCACTGTAATTTTCAATTGCGTGGAGTGGAAAGTTTTGGAGATCAAAATTTTATACAAGAATATGCTGCTACAAATGAAATCCCGCTGTTTTTTACTCAATTTGATACCGAAGCTTTCGCAAATGATTTTAAACTTTCGACTCAAATTGCCGCAAGAGAATTGCGTTACAATTGGTTTTACGAATTACTAGAAACCGAGAATTACGATTATATTTTAACTGCGCATCATGCCGATGATAATATTGAAACCTTTTTAATTAATCTGAGTCGTGGAACAGGATTAGAAGGTTTGGTTGGGATTCCGGCTCAAAATGATAAAATTATTCGTCCGCTTTTGCCTTTTTCTAGAGAGGAAATTCTGGAATATGCTAAAGAAAATAACATTCAGTGGCGGGAAGATAGTAGCAATGCTTCTGATAAATATTTGCGAAATAAAGTCAGACATCATCTGGTTCCATTGTTGAAAGAATTGAATCCGCAGTTTATGGAATCTTTTCAAAAAACGCAGTCGCATTTAAGAGAATCTCAGGAATTGGTTGACGATGCTGCTGTTATGGTGTATCAGCAAGTAGCGAAAGAAGTTGGCGAAACCATTGTTTTCGACTTAAAACAATTGCTTAGATTACCCAATTATAAATCCTATTTGTATCAATGGTTGCATGAATTTGGTTTTACGGCTTGGGATGATGTGTATGCTTTGGTAGTAAGTCAATCAGGAAAACAAGTTTTTTCTCCAGAATATCGGTTGTTGAAAGATAGAGAAGTATTGATTTTAAGTTCGATAATTGATGAAATGTCCAATGAGCAGTATTTTATCGAAAAGGATGTTAGAGAAGTTAATATTCCCTTAAATCTTGCTTTTTGTAAAGCAGACGACATTTTAGATGCTTCGAATTCAATTATATTTGTTGACGAAGATAAATTAGCGTATCCGTTGGTTTTAAAAAAGTGGGAGGAAGGAGATTTTTTTCAGCCTTTTGGAATGAATGGAAAATCGAAAAAACTGAGTAAGCTTTTTAAAGACGAGAAATTATCTTTATTAGAAAAAGAAAATTGTTGGGTTCTTTGGTCGGAAAATCAAATTGTATGGGTTATTGGTATCCGACAAGACGAACGATTTAGAATCGACAATTCTACAAAAAACATATTAAAAATAGCATTGCAATAATGAAAAAACTACTATTTATTCTTACCGCTTTTTTGGTTTTTACCAATGTGAATTCTCAAATTTTAGATCCTGTTAAGTGGACTACTAAAATCGAACAAAAGTCAGAAGGCGTTTTTGTATTGACTTTTAGCGGAGTGATTGAAAAAGAGTGGCACATGTATTCGCAGTTTACTCCTGATGGTGGACCGCTGCCAATGGAGGTTATTTTTAAAAATCAGTCGGGTAATTATAGCCTAATTGGCAAAGCCAAAGAAAGTAAAACCAAAACGGCTTATAATGATGTTTTTGAGGTAAACGAAACTTTTTTTGAAGGAAAAGCTCAGATTCAGCAAGAAATTAAATTGACTAATCCAAAGTTAAATAAGGTTGAAGTAGAACTTAATTACCAAGCATGTAAAGAAGTGTGCCTTAATTTAGTAAAGAAATTTACTTTTCAAATTCCTGCAAAAGCAATAACCGCTGTAGTTCCAGTTAAAAATGATAATACTCAAGATAATTCGGTTCCAACTGCAAAGCCAGTTGATACTGTAAAAACCGATTCAGTTGCTCCAACATTAGGTGCAAGTAATGTTGTGGAAGTGGATAATAAAGGTGCTTTAGAAACAAGTTCTGAAGCACCAATAAGAAGTTTATGGTCTATCTTTTTTGTAGCATTCTTATTTGGTTTTACCGCATTGTTAACACCTTGTGTTTTTCCTATGATTCCAATGACGGTTAGTTTTTTTACGAAACAGAGTAAAACAAAAGCTGCTGGAATTAGAAATGCAATTATTTATGGTGTTTCTATAATTGTAATTTATGTTTCATTAGGATTTTTAGTATCATGGATTTTTGGTGCTGATGCCTTGAATTCATTGGCTACAAATGTTTGGTTTAATGTAGGATTCTTTATTTTGTTAGTTATTTTCGCAACCTCTTTTTTAGGTGGTTTTGAAATTATGTTGCCTAATTCTTGGGCAAATAAAGTAGACCAACAAGCCGATAGAGGCGGG
>WSSedL1CaDRAFT_10000157_pt1 | contig 46745 bp, 40 predicted proteins | sample WetSurSL1Cattail_FD_9464 | JGI IMG/M metagenome (IMG submission 9464)
ATTGGGCTTTTGTTATTTCTCATTTATCTATTATTTTTAACGACAGGATTAAAGATTTTATTTAATCCCTCAAACCCCATTTACACATAACTTTTTACAGTCTCGAAATTAATTACAAAACTAATATCATCTGAATTAAGACTGATTATTTATACGCTTAATGCGAATTTGCGACGAGCTCTATGATAGCGTCCTGGACTTCGTGATACTGCCAGTTGCCCCCTTTGGTGTAATCGAAAATAATGCTTACAATTATGTCTTCGCCCTTAAGATTTTTTACATAGCCGGAAACTGAAGAAACGCCGTTTAACGTCCCGGTTTTGCCATGCATATTATTATCAGCTTTAGTGTTGCCCATACGGTTTCTTAAAGTGCCGTCTCTGCCGGCAATACTAAGCGACTTATAGAAATCGTCAAAATTTTTCGAATCGAAATACAAAGTTTCTAATAAACCTGCAATTGCGGCAGTAGTAACCTGATCGTAGCGGGAAAGACCAGAGCCGTCTACTAACGAGGTGCCTTTTGAATAAATTGAGTTCTCAGTAAGGAATGTCAACTCCGCCTGCGTAGCGTAAAATGCGTTTCCCTGATATCCGCTAACTTCAGCTCCAAGAGTTTTGAACAAACACTCTGCAAGATAATTGTCGCTATGCTTATTTACGGCGGCAATATAGTTGCGCAGAGTAACAGAGGATGAAGCAAGAAGCTTTGCGTTTGCAGGAGTAATGCCTTTATTGGCTCCTCCGCTAACAGTAATGCCTTCGGAATTTAATCTGTTTTTTACAATTTCGGCAATTTGCAAAGGCGGATTCGAAATCCGCGAAGAAACAGTCACAGTTTTTTTCTTTTTAGTAACCTGCGTAATTGCGCTGTTTCGGTTTAGCACAAGGGCTGAAACAGGGGGCAGCCGCACCGTTTGAACTTCTTCGTCAATCCAGTCGTCTCTGGAATAAGCCGCGTCAAAATAAGTGTCGTCGCCAATAACCTCTCCTGTAATTCTTCTTATGCCAAGTTTTTTAATTTCGGCAATCATTCTGCTAAGATCTTCGCTGGTAAATAAAGCGTTGCCAAAACCTTTTATATAAAGATTTCCGTTTATAATTCCGTCGTTAACATCGTTGTCGTCAGTAAAAATTTTAACGCTTAAAAGAAAGTCCCCGCCAAGTTCCGATATGGCAATTCCCGTAGTAAATAATTTTGTATTAGACGCTGGAATCAGCGGTTTGAATTTATTCAGCTGGAAGATAGTATCCTTAGTCATTGGATTATAGACAAGAACGCCGCAGGCAGTAGAAGACGGAACTTTAGATAAAATACCGGCTATCTTATCGCGAAGGCTGTTATCAACGGGAAAAGTAAATGTGGAAAATAAAAAAATTAATGTAAATAGTATTTTTCTGTGCATAATTCATGTAGATTTTAAAAATAAATATACTAATGAATGAAATAAATTTTCTGAATTTATGAGTGAAAAAATTTTTATGTAGACTTTAAAGATTTTAAGATATTTTCACGATAATTTCGTATAGTATATTTAATATTTATGAAATAATTACAAAGGACGTAAATGGCAACTGAATTCAAACCCGAAAAAGCCTACGAAAATCAGGAGTTTTTGAACTCCGCCGATGCAAGAATACTGCGTATACTTGCCGAATTTTTGGAACCACAGACTCAGTTCAGAAAAAAGAACATCTTGGATACAATCGTCTTTTTTGGCTCGGCGCGGATAAAATCAAAAAAAGCGGCCACAAAAGAATATAATAAAATTAAATCTACCGACCCTAAATCCGTAACTAACTTTGCAGAATTACTAAGGAAAGCTCAGCATAATCTGAAAATGTCAAAATACTACGAAGACGCCGCAGAACTTTCAAAAAGGCTCACAACCTGGTCTCTGAGCTTGCCTACAGAACAAAAACGATTTATCATCTGCACTGGAGGAGGGCCCGGCATTATGGAAGCGGCAAATAAAGGCGCTAAACAAGGAGGAGGCGTTTCAGTAGGGCTTAATATAAGTCTCCCTTTTGAGCAGTTTCCTAATAAATTTATTCCTAAAGACTTAGTCTTTGAATTCCATTACTTCTTTATGAGAAAGTTTTGGTTCGCCTACCTTGCCAAAGCCCTTGTAGTATTCCCTGGCGGTTTTGGAACCTTAGACGAATTTATGGAAATCCTAACGCTTGTACAAACTGGCAAAATCAAAAAAAGTCTTCTTATTGTTGTTTTTGACGAAAAGTACTGGAAAGACATAATCAATTTTGATAAGTTAATTGAAAACGAAGTAATAAACAAAACGGATATGAATCTGTTTACTTTTTGTCAGTCGACCGATGAAGCTTTTGACTTAATCACAAAACACTTTGAAAAGAACTATTTATCCCAGAAAAAATAAAATTGTGCATAAACGAAAAACCCTCCCGATTTTAGTCGGGAGGGTTAAGTATTAAGACTCTAAATTGTCAGGTCTGTGAGCTCTACGGGTAGCTTTTATCTTTTCCATTCTTTTTTTAATTGAAGGTTTTACAAAAAACGTCCTCTTCTTGAATTCTTTAAGTATCCCTGAGCGTTCATATTTTTTCTTAAATCTTCTAAGAGCTTTATCAATATTTTCTCCATCTTGAAGGGTAATACCAACCAAACTTTTTCACCTCGCTTTAACGGTTAGATAGTTAATGATTCAATTAGTTTTTTTGTTCCTGCCTTCTGAAATTCTACAGTAATAGAACTTTTTCCATTCGACATAACTTCTTTATGTGTTACTTTGCCAAAATCATTCCAGCTTTCATGAAAAATAGATTCGCCAACCTGAAATGTTTTTTTAGGAGAATAAACTGTGCAATTTGCTTCGTCAATTCCCTCGGCCGTAATTTTTGCTTCTTTGATTTTTTCTTCAAGCGTAATCTGCATTGTATGCTTACACTTTTTACATTTTGCCCATCTTTTGTTGTCTGTTTCAGTAACAGGCTCTCCGGCCGCTAATTCCATCTTAGTGGTAGCTCCACAAAAATTGCAAAATGCCTCTATATTCTTGATTCTAGCCATGAAAAATTCCTTTTAATTAGCGGTCTACTAATTTATTAAAAAAATAGTGAATAATCAAGTTATTGTTTGTTTGGACTTTCTCAAAATTGCTTTAGCCGAGGTGGAAGCGGCTGCAAATATATCATCGGCGGCAAAAGAAATTTCGTATAAAGCGGGATAAATCTATACTTAACTTTGTTTTTTACATAGGTCTGGCTGATATGCTCTATCAATTAGTATTTTTTATTAAATTTAAGAATGATAATTCGATTATTCTTAAAAAGACGCTTTTGTCGTGATTTATTTAATATTTTCTTGGGGATATATGGATAATAATGATCTGGGAACCGACTTATTGTTAAATGCCGATATGGATTTATTGGTTAAACTTAAGTATTACTTAAACTATCAGATTTCTACTTCTTTGCTGATGCTTATGTGTTATTTTACTTCTATTGCAATTTTAATAATTGCCGCTATGGTAATATTATTTACGCCTTTTATGTTGTATGCGCTGTATAGGAACAAAAAGAAAAAATGGCTAATTGCATTTGGAATAATGGTTCTGCCGCTTGCAGCGGCTAAGTTTGCGGGCGTTGTCAGCGTTGCTTTTTATGTCGTATTGGGGATTGAAGCCTGTTCGTATTACATTTATTGTATAGCTCTTCGTATGACTGTAAACAATTGGATTGAGGAGTATCAATCCAATATTCAACTCCAATTGGATAAAAAAAGGGAAGAGGCTAAAGATTTCGATTTTTGGTATTCATTCAGGGACAAGAAGTAAAACTTACTTCTTGAGATTTTAAAATCTAATTTACTGCTCATTTTACCAATAATGGACTGCTATTGCAGTTTTGCTGTTTATAAAATATTCTGCCATCTTGTCATTTTATTCTTTAGATTTATAGTCCTTCCGTCTACAACGAATGTGCCGTCTCCGTTTGCGTGGAACGTTCTGCGTTCTTTGCGTTTAGGATCAATCCAGGCTTTTACAACTTCTACAACAAACAGGTTATATTTGCTTACCATTTTAGTGTCAGATACTCTGCATTCAAGATTTACAAGACATTCGGCAATAAGCGGCGGCGATACCAGCTTTGCCGGTTTCGGAGTCAGCTTAAACGCATCGAATTTATCTACATCCTGACCAGAGCAGTTGCCGATATCAATTACCTTGGCGATAAGATCAACCGTCGGGATAGAGATAACACATTCTTTGGTTTTACGCAAAGCTGCAAAGCTGTAGTCCCAGGGACCAATGCCGCAGCCGATAAGCGGAGGATTGAAATCCATCATCATATGCCAGCTCATCGTCATGATATTCGCGCGTCCCTTGATTGTAGTGGTTACTAATGCGACCGGACCCGGCTCAATCAGGTGAAAAACTTTAGCTAAGGGGAGTTCTTTCATAGTCATTGCCTTTCTTTTTGATTAACTTAAAAACAATAAGTTCTATTGTCAATTGGGAAATCCGATTATCTAATACATTGCTGTGATTTTTATATTTTGAGAATGAGACTATTTTTCTTTAGTTTGAATATCAAAAATAAAGAAGCCTGTTATGAAAAAGATTTTAATAGTTTTTACCGGCGGAACGTTTTCAATGAAGATTGACGAATCTACCGGAGGGGCGGTTCCGCATTTTTCAGGGAACGACCTTTTGCAAATGATGCCGGAAGTATTTAAGCTTGCTGACATTTCCATATACGACTTTGGCAAGTATCCCGGCCCTCATATGACGCCGGAGCTTATGTTTGAGCTCTCGGCTAAGATACAGGAGTTTCTTGCAACGCAAAGCTTAGACGGCATTATAGTTACCCACGGAACCGATACGCTTGAAGAAACCGCATATCTGCTCGATCTGACGATAAACACGTCAATCCCAATTGTGGTTATAGGCTCAATGAAAAACAGCTCCGAACCGGACTGGGACGGCCCGCGAAATTTAAAAGACGCAATATATGTTTGCTTAAGCGATAATTGCAGGGATTACGGCGCGCTTGTTTGTCTGAATGGCGAAATTAACGCTGCAAGCGAAGTTTCCAAAACGCACACAGACGATATTGAAACTTTTCACAGTCTTGATTTCGGCGCGCTTGGTTTTGTCGATAGAGGCAGGGTAATACTTAACAGACTCCCGCGGAAACTTGAAACAATTGAAACTAACAAGATTAATACTAACGTAGACCTTATTAAGTGCTATGCAGGAATGAATGATAAATTTTTTAGATTTTCAGCCGATAGCGGCGTTGAGGGAATTGTAATTGAAGCGATGGGGGTTGGGAACGTTCCTCCGGCGGCGTTTGAAGGAGTTAAATATGCGGTTGAAAAAGGGATCCCGGTAGTTTTGGTATCCCGCTGTCCTGCGGGCGAAACGTTAGATATTTACGGTTATCCCGGAGCCGGAAAATGGCTTCATAAAATCGGCGTAATATTTTCTGATTATTTAAACGGTCAAAAAGCAAGAATCAAACTTATGCTTGCGCTTGGCTTATCAAAAGATCAAAACGATTTAAAAGAAATATTTGAAAAGTGAGTAGACGTGAAATACTGCGTAAAAATTTATTTGTTGAATGTATAAGTTTTTTCGATCCAGTATTCTACTTTGCTCCCTTTATAGGTTACAGCTTCCCATCTTGATTTATACAGAGCTTTCAACACAGAGTTGAGGCGTTCGGGATTGTTTAATGTATTCTTTACTATTTTATGTTCTTTTACTGTTCCGTCAGTATTAATTTTTAGATGAACAGAAATTTCGCCTGAAGCGGATTCATTGTTTTTAGGAAGGACTTCAAGTATTTGTCTGGGGATAAATGGAAGTTTGGCAAGCTCTTTACCTCCGGCGTTAGCGGTTCCGTAAGTTCCAATTCCGGAGCCTGCGCCCGAACCAGTCCCAGCGCCGCCATTCCCTCTGCCAGAATTTATATTAACCCCTTCGCCTGAACCGTTAGCAGTAATAATATTTGAACCCGGCAGCGGCGTTTTATTTGCAGTTGCCTGCGTTCCGCTCCCCCCTGGATTATTTGTGGAAGTTTTTATTATTTCCTGAGTCCCTTGTTTATTATTGTTCCCTGAGCTATTGCCTTCCGTTATGCTTGCTCCGGCGGCGGTTTTAGGGATTGAGGAATAAACTGGCGCGGCTTTTTTTATAACGTTATCGTCTGTAAAAACTTCTGAAAACACAGGAGTTACATCGACTTTGTTTTTAATTGACGACTTAGAAAAAACAATCCAGATAATCAGCAAAAGATGAAAACAAATGCTGGCTATCAAACTTATATAAGCAGTGGATTTATATTTTATTTCAATTGTCATTTTTTTATGTTCCCTTCTAAAAATAGATAAAAATAATTATATTTACACAACATAATTATTGTTCTGGCATTATAATTTTGGAGGGGTCTGTGAATATTCTAAAAGTTACTCTCATTATTATTCTTTTTAGCTCAGTAGGCTTTTCGATTTGTAAGAACGATTCTCTGTGCAATAGTTATTACCTTAAAGGGTTAGAAGCTTTACAAGGCAATGATTCTTCGCTGGCGGAAACAGATTTCAAAAAATCTATTAGCGAGCGCCACGACATTCAGGCATACCTTAAATTAACGCAACTATATTTTACAAAAGGGACTATTAATTATCGCGATAGAGCAAAAGAACTGATTCAAAAAGCAATACTTAATAATCCCAAAAGCATCGACTGCCGTTTACTTTATGCTCTTTTGTTAGAACAAACAGGTTATAAACACAATGCTCTTGATGAATACGGCAAAGCATACGCTATTGATAGCTCCGACGCACGCACGCTTATTGCGATAGGTAAATTAGAAGCTGAAGAATTTAACGAGTATAAAAACTCGGTGATGATAGATAATACGGCGCATAGTTTTACAAATCTTGCAGGCGATTGTTTTTATGCTTCGGAAAAGTATTTAAAAAAAGCTTTAACTGTTGATTCTCTAAATACTCAGGCAATTATGCAGATTGCTTTCTTGTACGAAGATGCGAATAAACCTTTGCTGGGGATTCCTTATCTTGAGCGGCTTGCAAAAAAAAGATCTCTTGAAAAAAACGCCCATTTGTATTTAGCTCTTTTATACTATAAAACAGGCAAGGTACAATTGTCTTATCCGGAATATCAAAAAGCTATTGAATTAATGAAGCCTGAAGAGCGAAACGATTTTATTTATAACTCTGCAAAAATGCTAATTGACCCTACAAACTCAGGGAAGTACGACAGCCTGTCTGAAAATGATTTTAAAACAAAAATTGAATTATATTGGAAAGCGAACGATCCTTTGTACCTTACTAAATATAACGAAAGACTTTTAGAACATTATTCAAGAGTCGCTTACGCTAATTTACGTTTTAGCTACAAAGACACGCCGGGATGGAAAACTGACAGGGGCGAAGTCTATATTCGTTACGGAGAGCCAGTTAGTAAAACAAGACTGCGCGCCCAATATGATAATACAGTAACCGAACTAATAGATTTTTCGTCGCCTCTGTTGAGCTCTATAATGCCTTTATCTCCTAATATGCAAGCTTCATATAAGGGGTATGTTAATACTAGAGGTTATTTAAAAACTGATATGTGGGATTATGGAGACATAACGCTTGGATTTGTCGACGAAAGTCAGGAAGGGAAATTCCAATTTAGCAGAAAAAATAATACTGAATTCAAAGGGCAGTTCTTTGGCGAAAGCACGGAAGAGAGAATTAAATATCTCAGACGAAACGTCCCGGTTACATATACCCCTAATTTAGGAAGACCTTTGTTTTCGTTAATTGCAGAAATTGTTCAATTCAAAGGAGCAAACTTAACCGATATACTTATTAATTACGCGGCGCCATTAAAAAAAGAAACTGCCTCGTCGTCGTTAAAAGAAAGCGGTTATAAATATGGAATGTTTTTGTTCGACGGAGAAATGAAAGAACTATTTTCTGCAGTAGACTCCGTTAAAAATAGCGATAAAACAAAATTAGTCTCTGTATTAAAAGATACTATCTACGCAATTAATTCGTTAAAAATAAGCGCTCCGCCTATTAAGTGTTTTTATTCGTTTGAAGCGATAAGAAATGAAGATAATGGGGCCGCAAGAAAACGAGACGTTTTGTCTATCAGAAAATTTCCAGAAGATAGTCTTACAGTAAGCGACATAATACTTGCTGATGACGTGGAACCAGCCACAGAAAAAAAAGCTCCAATTAATAGAAAAAATTTAAGCATATATCCAAACCCATCGCATGCATTTTCAAACGATAAACCTTTGTTTATATATTACGAAGCATATAACTTAAAAATGAATAGCGAAAAAATTTATAACTTTGAACAAAAACTGATTGTAGAAAAAATAGATAATGAACAATCCGGAATTACAAAAGCTGTAAACTCAGTATTAGGGCTTGTTGGGTTGGCAAAAAGCAAAGATTACTTATCCTTAACTTCAAAATATCAGGTAAAAGAAAAAGACGCGCCGGTATATTTGCAAATAGATATGACTGACTACATTCCTGGCGATTATACTCTTAAAATAGCTGTTAAGGATTTAGAAAGCGGCGAAGAATCGAGCGCGCAGACAAATATAATATGGGAGAAATAATTTATATAAGAGAATTATTTTTTAGACTTATAGCCATGTAAAAGAGCGCGCTTAATAATAATCTTGAATTTTAGTTTTTTCGAGCTATTTTTAAAAATCAAATTTTATAGATTATGAAAAAATATATCTTTTTATATCTCTTAATATCGTCCGTATGTATTATTAAAGCGCAGACGATAGGAGAACTGGCTCCCGAAAAACCAGCTGAAGTATTTCCTCCTAACGCTATAGGAGGCGATTTAATGTTTTGCGATGGAGGCATGGGGCTCGGCGCGTTTTACCGCAAACAAATTGGCGGAGATTTTACTTTTTTTTCTGACCTTTCATTTTCTGAATCTAAAGACGAAAAAGAAATTGAGTATTACGATTATTATGGCAATCCTTATACTATAGGCAAAAAGAACCGCGTGTTTCTCGTCCCATTAAATTTTGGTTTACAATATCGGTTATTTAAAGAATCCATTTCAGATAACCTTCGTCCATATATAAATTTTGGTGTGGGACCGGCTATGGCCGTAACAACTCCGTATGATATGGAGTTCTTCTCTTCTTTTGGGAAGGCGCAGAAGAAATTTGCAGCTGGAGGCTATATAGGGCTTGGCGCAAATTTTGGGTTGGATAAATCTGCGTTAATAGGCTTTAATATCCGTTATTATTACGTCGGATTTTTTGATCAGGGGGTCGAAAGTCTGGAAGGCCGTTACAATAAAAATATTGGCGGATTCTATATCACTATAAATATTGGGAAAATGTATTGAGCCAGGTAATTGGTCCTTTTAGCGGTTTCAGCATAGAAGCCGTTAAGTTTTTGTCAGACTTAGAAAAAAATAATTCTACCGAGTGGTTCAATAATAACCGGGAGAGATACGACAAGTTTTTAGTACAGGCAGCAAAGTCGTTTATTGTGGAAATATCTCAATTTTTTAATATGCTTAACCCTGCAATCCGCACTGAACCCAAATTTGACCAGACGATTATGCGGATAAATAAAGATATGCGTTTTTCTAAAGGTCTGCCTTACCGCAATTATTTTCTGATTCATTTTGGCAGGTTTAAATTAGACAGCGAATTTTACGTTAATCTTGGAACTACGGGGATAGGCGTCGGTCTTTTTCTTAATAACACGACGGGCGAAAATTTGTTCTTTAACGAAAATTTGAAAAAATATCCTAAAGAAATTAAAAACGTTTTTAAAAAATATAAGATTAACGGGCATTATGCGCTTTGGGAACTGAGTAAAGAACCAAAGCTTGCAATTGAATCTTTTTTCGCTGAAAAAGATTTAAACGCAATTGGAGCTTTGAAAATGCTTCTATTGGAAAAAGAATACACCGAAAAAAACTTAGTTACTTATACGCAGGATTTTTTTGGGGAAGTAATTAAGTCAATTTCTCGCTTGTATCCGCTCTACTGTTTTGCTGTTTCCCAAAATCCGCTTAAACTGTTAAGCGAATTTGAAGACGCTTTTGGAATGACCGCTTAATAAAGCGTCGCCAAAGGGCGCCGCGATTATTTCCATTTAATAGAACAGCCTATAGTAAAAGTTTCAGGAACGGAGATTTCCTTTCCTTCAATCAGTTCGTCAATTGCGGCTCTAAGATATTTATGTTTTATGCTTTTTTCGTCGTTCCAGTTGTCGTCAATCTTTCCGTGGAATATTAATTTCTTATCTCCGTTAAAAAGAAAAATTTCCGGCGTGTGCGAAGCTCCGAACGCTTTTGCTATTTTTTGCGATTCATCGCGCAGATAAGGAAAATTAAATCCTTTTTCCGAAACGCGTTTTTTCATATTGATAAACGAATCTTCCGGATAAGCGATCTCGTCGTTTGAATTTATCACAAAAACCTGTATCCCTTTATCGGCATAATCTTTTTGAATGCTTATAATGCGGTTTTCATAAGCCTGGGCATAAGGGCAATGATTGCAAGAAAAAATAACAACGAACCCTTTCTTATCTTTTAGCGAACTTAATTTATAATGCTTATCGTCCGTTCCCGGAAGATTGAAATCCGGAGCGTCCGAGCCAATAGTTAGAGGGGCTTTCATTTTTACGCCTTTTTATAATACCTAAAATGGTACATATCAATTAATTGATAATTCTTATATGTTTAACAAATGCAAAACTAATTATTTTTTTTCTATTAATCCCGGAAATTTTAATGTCGACCGATTTAAATTTAGCAAAAGAATTATTTTCGCGTTATGAAGTGTATAAAGAGGCTGCGTTAACGCATAGACGGTTTAAGCATATAGACATTTTACCGCTTATTAATAAGCTGAAAGAAGCTTCTGTTTTTACCGTTACTCAGGCCGGCAGTTCGGAACAGGGGAGAGAAATATATCTTTTTAAACTTGGCGCAGGCTCTATTAAAGCGTTCCTTTGGTCGCAGATGCATGGCGACGAATCGACGGCTACTATGGCTTTGTTTGATATTTTTAACTTTTTTGCCGCTAACGATAAATTTGACGATTTCAAGAAGAATATTTTAGACAGGCTTACGATATATATTATACCAATGCTTAATCCGGATGGAGCGGAGCTTTTTCAGCGCAGAAATTTTTATGATATTGATATTAACCGGGACGCTATAAAACAGCAGTCGGCTGAAGGCCGGATATTGAAATCAGTTTTCGATTCAATTAAACCCGATTTTGGTTTTAATCTGCACGATCAAAACGGAAGGTATTCGGTAGGGCAGACAAGTTCGGTAGCGGCTATTTCGGTTCTTGCTCCGGCGTTTAACCACGCAAAAGAAATTAATCCGGTCAGAGAAAGAGCTATGAAGCTGATCGGGTCAATAAATGACGCGCTCAGCTGTTTTGTTCCGGGCAATATAGCAAAGTATTCAGACGAATTTGAACCGCGCGCGTTTGGCGATAATTTTCAGAAGTGGGGAATGAGCGCTGTTTTAATAGAATCGGGCGGCATGAAAAACGACCCTGAAAAACAGTATTTACGCAAATTAAATTTTACGGCTATTCTTTCGGCGTTTGGCTCTATTGCCAGTTCTTCCTATGAAGATACGAGCCTTTCGGTTTATGAGCAAATACCATTCAACGACAAGCTTATTTATAATACGGTATTGCGGAACCTGAAATTAAAAACAAACGGCGGATATATTTTAATAGACATTGCCTTTAACATAAATGAAGTAAATTCAGGTGGTAATTCCGCCTACTATGGCTCTGGTTCAATTGAAGAGATAGGCGACTTATCCGGTTTTTATGGAATAGAAGATTTAGATTTATCGGGTATGGAAATAGCTCCTGGACGGGTTTATCCAAACAGTCTTAGTTCCGAAGAAGAAATAGAAAATCTGAAATTTAACGAACTGTATTCGGAAGGATATATTTTTATTTCGTTAAACGACAGCCTGGCAAAAGCCTTTGAGGGCAAGTATACAAAGTATCCAATTAACATAATTTTAACATCGGATCCCAAACAATTTATTACGCCAATAAAGACAGAAAACCGTCCAGATTTTGTAATAAAGCAGGGGGATATTGTAAAATATGTGTGCATTAATGGATATTTATGCAATATAACAGAGCATATTGGCGGCATAAGGAACGGCGCTATAGTCCGATAAAAATTTGATAAATAAAATTAATTTGGTATTTTGGTAATCCTAATTGATTGGGTTCGCATCTATAAACAGGAATTTTAATAGCTAATTATTAACGTGGAAGCTCAAGAAAGACAACTATATATCGACTTTGAAAAGGAAGCAATTCCTCACATGGATTCGCTGTTTAATTTCGCTTTGCGGATGACAGGCGACTCTGATGACGCTAATGATTTAATTCAGGATACTTACCTTAAAGCCTTTCGTTTTTTTGATAAATTTGAAAAAGGAACAAACTGCAAGGCATGGCTCTTCCGTATAATGAAAAATACTTATATCAATAATTATCGGAAAACTACAAAAGAACCTATCAAGCTCGATTATCAGGATGTAGAAAATTACTATGAAAATGCGAAGCCTTCTACTACTGACGACTCCCATTTGGAAAAAGAAATTTTCGACGGGCTTTTAGACGACGATCTTTCCGAAGCTCTTACCGATCTGCCGGAAGACTTCCGCACGGTTATTATACTTAGCGATATAGAAGGCTACACTTACGAAGAAATAGCCGACTTTATCGATTGTCCCATCGGGACTGTAAGATCAAGACTCCACCGCGCAAGAAAAATGCTTTACACAAAACTGCACGATTACGCCCAGGATAAGGGCTACCTTAAAAATAACTAAAACTTTTCCGCTTACATTTAGCGGCGCTTCCTAAAAATACCCTTAAAAATGGTTTTAATAATTCCGCGTCAGTTTATTATTTTTGTATTGGTATTATACAGAATTATAAAACAGAAGACCTGATTATGTCAAAGACAAATGCAGTAAGAATTTTAGAAGCAAATAAAATACCGCATACTACGCACGAGTATGAAGTAAACGAAGACGACCTGAGCGGCGAAACCGTGGCAAAAAAAATTGCGGCCGACGTGGATTCCGTCTTTAAAACATTAGTGGCGCATGGAGATAAAACAGGGATAAACGTTTTTTGCATACCTGTAAGCGCAGAGCTGAACCTTAAAAAAGCGGCTTCGGCAAGCGGAAATAAAAGCGTGGAAATGGTTAAGGTTAAGGAGTTGCTCCCTTTAACAGGGTACATTAGAGGCGGATGTTCGCCGATTGGAATGAAAAAAAAGTATCCTGTTTTTATAGATGAAAACGCCCAACTGTTTGACGAGATATATATTAGCGCGGGAATGAGGGGCATGCAGATACTAATTGCTCCGCAAAATTTGCAGAAAATTACCGAGGCGGAGTTTGTAGATTTATTGTGATTAATATTTAGTTTTTCTAATTATTTCATTATATTACTTCACTAAAATAAAAATAATAAGCATCAGGAGATAAAAAAATGGCTAAAACCCAAACATTTGCCGATAAAGCAAAAGGAAAGAAAAAAGATTTAGGCATTACGGTAAAAATGATTAAGACCGTAAAAACAGACAAGAATACATATAAGTTTAACGAAAAGTTCGTCCGTATAGACGACATTGCAAAAGTTACAGAACTTAAGTAATTTTTTTAAGCGGTTTTTAACCGCTTTTTTTTTAATCAGTAAATAGTTCGGATTCTAAGTACCCTTCAAGTCTTAGCAGTTTTATCTTTACGTCCACGCCTCCGCCGGAATAACCTCCCATGCTTCCGTTTGAGTTTATTACTCTGTGACAAGGGATTATTATAGGCACAGGGTTAGCTCCGTTTGCGTTGCCAATTGCTCTAACCGCTTTCCCGTCGCCGAGCTGTTCGGCAATATATTTATAGCTCACAACTTTGCCATAGGGAATTTTCTTCAGTTCATTCCACACGTTCATCTGAAAATCCGTTCCGCTGATTCTAAGCGGAAGATCGAAAGAGGTTCTCTTATTTTCAAAATACTCGTGCAGTTGTTCTAACGCGCCTAATAAGCGCGCGTCGTTTTTAGGCAGCTCTATACAGCTTAGATTTTTGTGGGTGGTAACTTTTTTATCTATAGTCGTTTTAATTACATAGCTGCCGTCAGTGTATACAAAAACATTAAGTCCGCGGGTTTTTAAAGAGCCGAAATAAATTTCATCATTACTTTCATTCATAAAAACTAAAAACGATTTTGATAATTATTGAAAGCGAATATAAACTTTTTTTCTGACAGATAAAATAAAAGAAAAAACTGGCAAAAGGTTTTAACTTGGCGTTAGAAATATTCTATTACGTTTAAACAGGGTCTAATCCCGGAGGGATTATATGTAAATAGCTTTGTTAAATATGTTTTTGTACGACCCCGGTGGGGGTCGTATTGTTTCTTTCCCATAAACGCTATAAACATTAGAATCCTCCGGATTCTATTTGTAAATCTGGATTGCACATTAGGATAATTTATCGCATTTAAATGGGGTTTAATCCCGGAGGGATTATATGTATATAGCTCTGTAAAATATGTTTTTGTACGACCCCGGTGGGGTCGAATGTTTTTCTCTTCCATAAATGCTATAAACATTAGAATCCTCCGGATTCTTTTTCGCAAAAACTCATAGTTCCTATTTCTTTTAACGCGGCGGTCACGGTCGAACCGTGACCGAATTGGCGCTGCCAGATTTAGAACTAAAAATAAAGTTATTGCCGATTTTTACTAACTATTTACAGCGTCAGGGTGCGACCCTGACGCCCTATGCATGTTTATAACAACTCAAATGCACATTGTTTTATACGACCCCTGCGAGGTCGCATATCTCTTGCAACCTTTTTTCTATAAACATTAGAATCCTCCGGATTCTATTTGTAAATCTGGATTGTACAATAGGAATATTTTAATGATTGTTTAGGCGAAGCGGATTGACCCGGGGATTAAAATATTAACTGGCGGTATAAAAAAAGCTCCGGGGCTTTGCAGCTTCCGGAGCTTGGAAATGATTTTTACTATTTGCTCTTATCAAGATAAGGAGGAGGAGGAGCTATTCTTGGAGGCGCGTCCTTTATCTGCTGCATAAGGACTTCAATCGCTTTGTTAAGCTGTTCGTCTATGCCTTCATATTCTTTAGCCGGATCGTTATCAACAACAATATCCGGGTCTACGCCGTGTCCTTCAATAATCCACTCCTTGCCGTCTAAGCCATAGCGTGAAAATTCAGGTCTGTTCAGGTATCCGCCGTCAAGCAAAGGAAGAGTGCCGCGGATGCCCACTACGCCGCCCCATGACCGCTTGCCGATGAGCGTACCTAATTTATAATGCTTAAACCTGTAAGGGAATATATCGCCGTCGGAAGCGGAAAACTCGTCAAGCAATAAAGCTTTAGGGCCGTAGAATGTGCCGCCCGGTTCAATTTCCGGTTTTGTGTTTCTGGCAATTGTAATCATAGCAGGTTCGCGTCTCAGGCGTTCAATTATCATTGGAGATACATTGCCGCCGCCGTTGCCTCTGTCGTCTACAATAAGCGCTTCTTTATTAAGCTGAGGATAGTAATATTTTACAAATTCATTTAAGCCTTCTGCGGACATATCAGGTATATGTATATAACCAATCTTTCCGCCGGAAGCTTTGTTTACTTTTTCTATATTGCCCTGAACCCAGTTAAAATAATACAGCTGCTGTTCGTCGTCTACGGGAACAACAACAACCTCGCGGCCGCCGGTTTCCTTTGGCGAAGAATTAATTTTAAGCGTAACCTGTTTGCCTGCCGTATTAAATAAGGATTCGTATATGTTAGCCATATCCTTTGTCGGCTGACCGTTAACTTCGACGATGTATTCGCCTTCGTTTACGTCAATTCCGGCTTCAGTCAAAGGGGAGCGGACTGATTTATTCCAGTTCTGTCCTTTGAGAATTTTAGCAATTTTATAGTACTTAGTCGCGTCGTCTCTTTCTAATTTAGCGCCGAGCAAACCCTGTTTAATCCTTTCGGCTTTAGGATAGTCGCCGCCGCCTACGTAAGCGTGGCCGATGCTCAGTTCGCTAATCACTTCGCCAATGATGTAGGTTAAATCGGCTCTGTTGTTAACATATTTAACTAAGGGCTCGTATGTATCCTTAACTTTTTTCCAGTCTACATTACGCATGTTTGGAGCAAAAAAGAAGTCTCTCATCTGACGCCAGCATTCGTTGAATATCTGCGACCATTCGGCTTTTCTGTCAAGCTTAACTTTCATGTCAGATAAGTTTAATCTTTCTTTGATCTCAATCTTAGCGCTTGGCAAATCTATTATGGCGTATGAGCCCATTTGCCCGACCATCATTTTTTTCTGATCGGCTGAAATTTCATAACCGTTGATATCGCCAAGTTCGGTTTCTTTCTGCTGATCGAAATCATACATTAATAATTTTGTTCTTTCATCTTTGCTTCCCTGGCGCACATAATAAATTTTATTGCCAACGGAAACAATATCTCTGTAATTTGCATTTTGAACAGGAACCTCAATTATTCTGTCTGAAATTCCGTCAAAATCAATTTTGAAATCAGGTTTAACTTCCTGTTCTTTCTTTTCAGGTTTTGGGGTAGAATCTTTAAGAGATACTTCGTCGCTTTTAGGAGCAAGAGGCGATTTGGTATTTTTATCTAAAGTTACAAGATAGATTTTTTCCATGTCCTGATAAGCATGGTTCCATTCAGTCTGGCTGTATATTGGGTTGAATGTTCTATCGGATGCAAAGAAAAGATACTTGCCGTCTTTGCTGAAAGCGGGGTTTGAAGAAGAGAACCATTCGTCTGTAACTGAATATTCTTTTTTCTTTTCGAGAGAATAGATGTATACTTTTGAAAAAGATTCGTTAAATGGTTTTGAAAATGCAATCCATTTGCTGTCAGGCGACCAGGAATAATCGGTGATCTCAAAAAAATCGGAAGTAGTAACCAGAGTTACGCTTTTCGATTCAACTTCTACATAATAGAGTTTTTGATCTCTATCCGAGAAGATAATGTTTTTACTATCAGGCGACCAGGAAAGATAAAACTTGTAATTATGTCCGCCGGAAGTAAGCTGAATTTCTTTACCTTTGCCGTCCTGAGGTAAAATATAAACTTCATCTTCGCCGGTTCTGTCGGAAATATAAGCAATCCATTTGCCGTCAGGCGACCATTTGGAGCTTCTTTCGTGTATGCCGGAAGTGTTGGTTAAATTTCTTGTATTGCCGAATTTATTTGGGACGGTGAATATGTCTCCACGCGCTCCAAATAAGGCTCTGCTGCCATCGGGAGAGATTTCAAAATTAGAAACCTGTCTGCTGACGTCTATAATTTTATCGCGTCCAATTGCAAGGTCTTCCTGCAAATAGACGGTTACTTTTTCTAATTTATCTGAAGCTAAATCGTATTTATAAATAAATCCGCCGTTTTCAAAAACGATAGCGTTATCGCCAAGAGAAGGGAATTTAATATCAAATTCGTTAAAGTCGGTTAATTTTTTTGTTTCTTTTGTAGTTGTGTTATAGCAGAAGAGGTTGAACTTTTGGTCTCTGTCCGATATAAAATAAATTTTATCGCCCGACCACATAGGGAAGATATCCTGAGCCGGGTTATTGGTTATATTTTCTGTCTGTTTAGTTGCAAAATCATAAATCCAGATATCGTCAGCCTGACCGCCGCGGTATCTTTTCCAGGTTCTGAATTCTCTGAATACTCTGTTATAGGCAAGCTTTGACTGATCTGGGGAGTAGGAGCAAAAACCTCCGCGTGGCAAAGGGAGCTGTTTAAGATCGCCGCCGTTTTTAGAAACGAGGAACAACTGTCCTTTAAAAGCGTTAAACTCGTCAGCGCGCGAGCGGAAAACGATTTCATTATTTCCTTTCCATCCCATAACAATATTATTAGGACCCATTCTATCGGAAACGTCGTCTCTGTCTAACGTTGCCGTATAAGTCAGCCTAACCGGAGTTCCGCCTGCTGAAGGCATAATGTAAACTTCGGTATTGCCGTCATACTGGGCTGTGAAAGCTAAGTTGGAGCCGTCAGGCGAAAAACGCGCGAACGATTCATATCCAACGTCGTTTGTTATTTTTCGTGCTGTTCCGCCGGAAGCGTCTACTGTGTACAAATCTCCGGCATAAGTAAAGACTATCTGGCCGCCGTGTATTGTAGGGAACCTGAGTAGTCTGGCTTCGCTTTGAGCAAATAATTGCATTGCCAAAGCTGAAAATAAAACGGAAAATAAAATGAATAATTTATTTTTCATTTTTACCTCTTTAGTGAATTAAATGTAATGTAAACATTATTTTTATATTCTAAAAAAGCAATTTAAATAATTCAAGCGGCAAATAGAAATGTTAAGCGACATATATTGATGAGATCGCTTCAATTTAACTGTAGCGCGGTTATTATTATTCGGCATAAATTTTACTACTATTTTAATAATATCAATTTCTTTGTCTGGCTAAATTTTTCCGCCTGCATTGAATAAAAATATATGCCGGAAGATAATTTGCCGCCGTCAACCCGCACTTCGTATATTCCCGTTGGTTTTATATCGTCAGCCAAAACCTTTACAATCTGCCCAAGCATATTATAAAGGGTTAACTTTACTCTGCTTTCGTACGGAACTGCATATCTGATAATTGTAGTAGGGTTGGCCGGATTTGGATAGCTTTGTTCCAGCTGGAAAGTAGTAATTAAATTGTTCTTTACATCTTTAACGCCTGAAATATTGGGGGAGTAATCAAGTTTATAATAGCCTGTATCAGGCGATACGGATATCCCGGGAATAATCCCTTTATCTTTAGCGTATACTTTATAATAAAACGTGAATCCGCGTTTTAGCAAGTCTATTGCCACTGTAGTATCAACAGAATATCCATTTGTCCCTGCAATATTTTTGGTATTTATCCATGTCGGAGAAACAACAGAATCTCCTTTCTGATAATACCCGGAAAGATAAACGGTATCAATATAATTCAAACTTTTACCGCTGGAGGAAAAAGAACTATAATAATGATCAACAGCTAAAGTAAACTTAAATGCAGAATCAGGAACAGTTTTGGGAGGGATAATTGTTATTTGCGGTATGTGAACTTCTGAATAGTTCTTCGGAGATGTTCCGTCGTTTATTTGAGCCTGTATTAAAAAATAATCTGTAAAGAAAGTGCCAATTCCCATGTAATAAGAACTCTGATCCATATATGACAAACCAAATCCAGAGTTGTATTTTGTAACTATATATTCTCCCGCACAATGCTCGCAACCGGATACAAATTTTGTAAAATAAACGTTCTGATTCAAGAGATTTTCTTGCCCGGAACTGACAATGGAGCTTAATGAGAAATGCTGTTCAATTATATATTGAGAAAACGGAGAGCCGTCAGGTAACGAAAAGTCCATGCAGGTTTTCTCTTTGTTATTCCCAAACATATAAACTTTATTATCTGTTTCGCTATATCTAAACCAATATCCCATGGAATTAGAAAGCTCGTAATATGTTAAGCCGTTGATTAGAGTATCTTTTACGACATAAACATTATTTAGATAATAAGTAACTGGACCGGGATCCATATTATATGATCCTTCCATTACCAAGTATTGCCATTTATCACCAATATGCAGTGGGAAGATATTCTTGGGTCTAACTGGCTCTATATAATTTGGGTTATACTTAAAAAGACCCCATCCACCGCCAGAATAGAGAACCCCTTTGTAAAAATTAAAATCGTATATTAAATCTTTACAACCAATATACTTCCAATTTGCTCCTTGATCCGAACTCTTATATGTCCCTTTATATTTGTCGCCACAAAAAATATTTCCAGAAGAGTCAAATTCCATTGCCTGGACATTAAAATCAATCTGATCGTTCTTAATTTCCCAGGTATCTCCTTTATCTTTGGAAGCTAGTATTCCTTTGTTCTCGACAGAGAGAAAAACTTCTCCATCGTTATTAAATGCAATGTTATCGGAAATATCTCTAAGCACAACTGGCAATATAATCCATGTCTGACCTCCGTCAGTTGATCTGTAAAGTTGTTTTACAGCTTGGATAAAAATGTCATTTTGTTTGCTTATTTTCATACGATGAAAAAAGAGATATGGGGTTGGGATATTAGTTTGCGTCCAAGAGCGACCGTTGTCAGATGATTTGTATAATACATAAGCCGTAAGCGCCCAACAATTTCCAGAAGAATCCATAACCAATCCGTATAAACCGCCCGGCGCAGGATTTTTTTCCCAATTCTTTCCCATGTCTGACGAGAAATACATCAAAGTGTCATAACTGCCGCAAAGAATATGATTCCCGTGATTTATAGATAAGTATTCCAGATTGTCTTTTGCTAAAAGTTGTTTCCAGCTTTTGCAATTATCCTGCGTTACAAATAATCCAGAGTTTGTAACAGCGAACAGATTACTAACATTATCAGATTTTAATTCGTAAACTGATTGAAAATTTTGCGGCGTTATATTTGTCCATGCGGAATCCTGCGGAAAGACAATCTGACTAAAAAAACAAAAGACGCCTAAATAAAAGATAAACGATTTCATTTCTTACCCCTTATTATTTAATATCTGCGCAAAAATCAGTTTTTATCTTTTCAAAATAGCGTATTAATGATTTTTTTGCGCTAAAAAATAAACATATGGTTTATTATCATAAAATATTCTGTCAAAGTCAATAAAAATTTATAGTTTTTGCAGCCATTTATTAAGACCCGGAATTTTTATATTTTGCTTCTTTTATTTATGGATGTTGCAAAATGGGAAAAAATATTCTCCGGGTATTGTTTTGTCTGACTGTTTTTGCGGCGCTCGTTCAGGCGCAGAATAAAGTAGAAGACGAATGGTTAACGTATTTTGAAAAATCAAATTATCTTGGCACTCCCCGTTATAAAGAAACGATGGAGTATTTTAAGAAGCTTGAAAATAATTCGCCGTATGTAAAAATATTTAAATTTGGCGAGTCGCCACAGGGACGCGATTTAAATTGCGTAATAATTTCTAAGGATAAATGTTTCACTCTCGACGAAGTAAAAAAAAGCGGCAAGCCTGTTATTATGATTTGCAACGGAATACACTCCGGCGAAATTGAGGGGAAAGACGCCTGTATGCTTCTTGCGCGCGATATACTAATTACCAAAGAAAAAGCAGACCTCATTAAAAACGCCATACTAATGATAATCCCTGTGTTTAACGTAGATGGTCACGAAAGAATAGGCAGGTATAACAGAATAAACCAAAATGGTCCTGAAGAAATGGGCTGGAGAACGACGGCTCAGAACCTGAACCTGAACCGCGACTGGATGAAGGCCGACGCGCCTGAAATGCAGGCTATGCTTAAATTGTTCTCGCTTTGGCTGCCCGATTTTTTTATAGATACTCACACTACAGACGGAGCGGATTACCAATATACAGTGGATTATGGAATAGAAAAATATGTCGACGTCTATGAAGAAACGCGAAACTGGATTAATAATAAATTTATTCCATTTATGGAAAATAAAGTCCGCGCCGACGGTTTTTTAGTTTCGCCTTATGCAGGATTTAAAGATAACGATCTAAGAAAGGGATTAGTCGACTGGTCTATGCCGCCAAGGTTTTCGCATGGATATGTCGCAATTCAAAACCGCCCTGCGTTATTGGTTGAAACGCACATGATTAAACCATATAAGGACAGGGTGTTTGGAACAAAATCGATGTTGAACGCAGTTTTGCAATTTATTGGGCAAAACCCGGACGAGCTGGTTCGGTTAAATAAAGCGGCTGATGAAAACGCAATTGAAGATTACAGTATAAATAAAAAATCTTTTCCTATAGCGTTAAAAGGAACCGACGAACATGAGCGCTTTATATTTAAGGGGCTCAAAAGCATTGAGGACTCCAGCGAGATTTCCGGCGCTAAAAGAATAACTTATACCAAGGAAAAGTATGATCTTGAAATTCCGTTTTACAATAAAGTTGCAGTGTCGGATTCTGTTACGGCTCCGTATGCGTATTTAATACCAAGGGAATGGAAGGAAATAGCAGACCGGTTAAAGCTTCATGGAATTTCTGTGGAAGAAACAAAAGAAGATCAGACTCTTAAAGTAGAGCGGTATAAATTTAAAGACGTAAAATTTCAGCAGAATTCTTATGAGGGGCGGCATCAGGTAAACTATTCTTATAACGCATATGACGAAGAAGTTAAAATACCCGCCGGGACGTTTGTAGTGAAAACTGCGCAAAGGGGAATAAGAGTAATTCTTCACGCGCTTGAGCCAAAAGGGCCGGACTCTTTTCTTCGCTGGGGATTTTTTAACGCTATTTTTGAGCCGAAAGAATATTTTGAAGATTATGTTATGGAAAAAGAAGCTTTGAAAATGATACGAGAAAATCCTATATTGAAAGACGAATTTGAAAAAAAACTAAAAGAAGACAAAGAATTTAGGGAAAGCGCTAATAAAAGGCTGTCGTTTTTTTATGAAAGATCGCCTTATTATGATAGAAGCCTAAATGTGTATCCTGTAATGCGGGTCATAAATAAATTTTAATTATTTGACAAAAATGCAGGAAATGAATATATTTGTTTTTATTTTTAAATTAAATATCATTTTTATAAGGTTTTAAGAATGGCTAACCATAAATCAGCTAAGAAACGTATTAAAACGAACGAAAAAAGCAGAGTACGTAATAGAGCAACTATATCAAAATTAAAGACTCTTGTTAAGAAAGTAGAAGGCTCAGAAGATAAAGCCGAAGCTGAAATATTATATAAAGATGCAGTCTCTTATATCGATAGAGTTGCAGCTCATGGTAAAATTCACATAAACACTGCTTCACGCAGAAAATCTGCGCTTACAACTTATGTAAATAGTTTAACCGCATCAGCTCCTGTAGTTGCAGAACCTGCAAAGGCTGAAGCTCCTGTTAAAAAAGCTGCTCCAGTTAAAGCTGAAGCAAAAGCTGAGACAACAGAGACTAAATAAGTTTTTATTACAGAAATTAAGTTAGGGCTCTTAAGAAATTTAAGAGCCCTTTTCTTGTTTTATAAATCTTCAATTGCGTCTATTCCGGCGGGCATAGGCAGATAAAACCTTATCGGTTGAACGGCTCCATTCCGTTTTATAAGCTTATCCACTCTTTTCTTTATAATTACGCTGTGTTCTATATTAACGTCGTCGGCAATAATTGAACCGAATATATAGCTTGTTCCTTTTATAAGAACATTTTTACCAATGCGCAATGGGAATTCGTCGCTTCCGGTCATATTTACGCTTGATTCAATAAGCGAGTTCTCTCCAATTTCTAAATTGCCTTTAATTATGTCGCCCCATAGAATTTCTACATTATCGCCAATAATCGCTTTTTGCCCCGGGAAGCATGTAAGATGAACGCTTTCCGATAAAGTTACGTTTTTGCCGAAAATAATATTCCCGTCTATGAATACATTTTTCTTTATCGTCAGGTTATAATTAAGCTTTACATCGGCTCCAATGTAGGCTCCTTTTTCTATCACAATATCTAAAGGAATTCCGTTTTTATCCATATCCAGAATTTGTTCTACTACGCTTTCGTGAATAAAAAAGTCTTCCGGATCTGTAATTTCAATAATATCTTTTAATTTTTCATAAACTTTATGGCGTGCAAGCGCTTCCATTTCTCTTAACACGGATTTATTATTAAAGCCCATTACAACCGATTGTTCGTGAGGGCTGACGGCTCCAACCGTATAACCGCTTTGATTAAAAAGCGCAATAAGGTCGGTTATGTAAATTTCGTTTTGCGCGTTGTTGCTCGAAAGCTTGTCGATAAGCTCTATAAGTTTTTGGTAATCAAAAGCGTAAACGCTGGAGTTGAATTCTCTGTTTTCGATTAATTCTTTTTTAGAATAGCTGTATTTTCTGTTGTTAAAAATAATTTCATAGGGAACGTCTTCTTTAAGAGATAAAATATCTTTATGTTCCATAATTTCTACAACTTTTCCGGCGTCTGCTCCGGAAGACGCGCCGGTGGCGTCAAAGTCTTTTACTCTTATAATTCTGCCGTAGCTATTCTCCTGAACTTCGCCTTCGTAAATTCCGGTCAGCACCATCATGTTGGCTTGCGAATTTACGAACTTATCTTTTAACATAAGCACGGTATCTTTATCTATCAAACCCATATCGCCGGGGAAAACGTAGACAATCCCTTTAAAAGAGTTTGAGTCAATTTTCTCAAGACCAATCTGAACTGCGTGCCCGGTTCCTTTTTGTTCGGCTTGAAAAGCGAACGAAGTATTTTCTCTTTTTCCAATGACCGACATAACGTCCGCGGCTTTAATGCCAACTACTATTACCGTATTCATATTTGGAATAGCTTTCTGGCAGGCGTTAAACACTCTTTCTACCGTAGGAACTTCCCAAATGCTGTGAAGCATTTTAGACTTTTGCGATTTGATGCGCTTCCCGTGCCCTGCGGCTAAAATAATTGCTACTTCATTTATTTTGTAGTCCAATTCCGACGACAAACTTTTTTGTTTTTGAATGATTTCTTCCAGTTCACTATCAGACATTTTTCCCTCATTAGATAAATAAAAATTAAAATAAAGAATGAGCGCTCCATTTACAAATTACACACAAATATAAATAGAGTCATTATTGTATTGAAACGGTATTTAGTATTGTTTAAATTTAAATAATATTTTAAAATAATCCGTGGTAAAAATGACAAAAAAAGTAATTTTAATTTGTTTGATAGTAATTAGTTCATTGGGAATAAAATCGGCGTTTGCCCAGAGTAAAGGGTTTGGGCTTGGAGTAGTTTTGGGCGAGCCTACCGGGCTTGCGGGCAAGTACTGGTTAGAAAACGGAAACGCAATCGACTTTGGTTTGGGCTATGCGTTTTCTTCTAACGACAGCCGGGTTAACCTTCATGTGGATTATTTATTTCATAATTATAGCGCTATACGGTCGGCAGAAAAATTTGTGCTGTTTTATGGAGTCGGCGGTAGAATTGTTACTTCGGATAATAAAAGCGCCTGGCTTGGTTTAAGGGGCGTTATTGGTATCGACTGGTTTATTAAAAATGCGCCTATCGACGTATTTTTAGAAGCCGCTCCAGTATTTGATATTGCGCCAAATACAGGGCTCGATCTTGACGCCGGACTTGGAGTAAGATTTTTCTTTTAATAAAAAACAACTTTATTAAAATTAATGACGCAGGTTTTTTAAGCCTGCGTTTTTTTTGCCTCTTCTTTTCGCCCTCTTTTTAGCTTACGTTTATGGTTAAACGTTTCGTAGCGCGGACTTTTAGTCTGCGCCTTAGCTGCGTATACTTCGTAGAGCTTTATCGGCGCGAATTTAATTTAGTTCTTGTCTGGATATATAATTTTGTTATTATTATTTTGCGCAAACTGAAAGTCTACGCATACGAACATAATTGTATTTTACGCAGACTAAAAGTCCGCGTTACGAATTAATTGCAATGGAGCATAAATGAGCAATACTTTTCACAAAAGGAATTTACCTCATTTGTATTTCGATGAGGGACGGTATTTCATTACTTACAGATTGGCTAATTCCATTCCACTGGATAAATTATCAGAGCTTGCGAAAATAAATACAAACCTTGATTTTAAAAGCTATCATCGACTTTTTCAAAAATATGATTTGTTGCTCGATTCCTGCGATATGGGTATAAATTATCTTAACAGAACTGAACTTGCGGAGATTTGTAAACAGTCGCTTGATTTCCCAGATAAAAAGGAATATACGCTTATCTGTTATTGCATTATGCCAAACCATGTTCATCTTGTTTTTGAATTGCTGCCTGGAAATAAAGGGATTAGCGAAATAATGAAATTAATGAAGGGGTATTCTGCCGTTAAGTGTAATTCCATAATTGGAAAAGAGGGCAAGTTTTGGCAGGTAGAAAGCTATGACAGGTGGATTAGAGACGACAAAGAATTGTATTTTACTATTAATTATGTGTTGCTAAATCCCGTTAAAGCAGGTCTTGTTGATAATTGGGAAAACTGGAAGTATTCTTATTGTAGAAAAGAATATTTGACATTTTAATCTGTATCTATGTTTAAACGTTTCGTAGCGCGGACTTTTAGTCTGCGCCTTGATTAAGTTATATTGCGCAGACTAAAAGTCTACGCTATGAGCATAATTGTATTTTGCGCAGACTGAAAGTCCGCGCTACGGATGAAAATAACCCCATTATTGCGCCTTATAGCGCTACCCTATCATGTAGGGGTAAAATTGGTCTTGTTAGTTTGTTCTTTGTTTATTAAGACTTATTTTAAAACTGGAAGTAATAAAAAACTTTTAAACCTGAGGAATGTATGAAGATATTTCTGAAACTTTTACCTATAGCGATTTTTATTTTATTTATCGCTAATAACAAACTATCCGCTCAAGCACAATGGAAGTACGTTGGGGAAGTAAAATTTCCCGCGGCTGATAGCAGCGTGTTGCAACCGCATTTAATTGCCGTTAACCAAAACGGAAGACTTTTTGCAATTTCTACAAAAGTTACTAATGCAAAAGCGCATAATGCAGTGTATTATGCAGACTCATCCGACAATTCTCTAAAAAAATTAATTGATTATAATAATAACGGCGACTCCGATACTCTAACTGGAAATATTGGCGGCATAAGAGGCATTGCTGTTCTTGGCAACGATCTACTTATAACTGCCGGACAGCCTTACCAAAAGACAAAGCCAAATACAGTAGCATCCCTTTATTATTATCCTAATCAGGATACAACACAGGTTCAAAAATTTGGATATGGATTTGCAGTTTCGTCAGGTTATGGCACTTACTTAGACGGTTTTGCTGTAACTAAAGATTCATTTGCAGTAGCCGGTATGCCTTATGGCAATACAGGCATTAGATTTTTTAATTTAAGCTACTCAGTAACTACTCCTGCTAGAGGATCGTATGTTTCGCCTCCATCAGGTCCAGCTGAACCAGGCGGCCCAAATACTGGCGGATATGACGTAATAAGAGATGTAGCAACAGTTCCGGGAGGAGACTATAATAATCCTGAAACTCCTTTTTATACTTCAAGAAACTCATATTCTTCAACTCAGACTACCGGCGGAATTGCAATATGGAACGGCGGAACTCAAACTTCGCCTGGCACATATACAGGGCAGAGAATTACAGACGCCGCATCTGAATTAGTATTTGATAAAAACATCCCTTATGGAATTACAGTCGACAAGAACAAAGTTTTGTGGGTCGCTGGAATTGATTCTACAAGAAGATGGGTAAAAGGCTATACGGTAACTGTAAATTTTGCAGAACCAGTTTATGAACTTCCTTCAAAAAATAGTTCTTCATACGCCGATCCAAATGGCGCGCCATTTTTAGCTCCTTGCGACGTGGCTCTTTCAAGCGACGCGTTAACAGCTTATGTAGCTGACGCTTCGCAGAAAACAATTTATAAGTTTAAGTTCACTAACGTTACCGGAGTAAAAGATAACGCAAATACTGTTTACGATTTTAAGTTGAACCAAAACTATCCTAATCCTTTTAACCCTTCAACAGTTATAAGCTATTCTTTGCCTAAAGCGACGAGCGTTAAACTAACTGTAACTAACTTATTAGGACAGGAAGTAGCAGTTCTTATCAATAGTTTTCAACAGGCTGGCAGTCATACTCAGATTTTCAAAGCTGATAATTTAGCAAGCGGCGTATATTATTACACGCTTAAAACAGAATCCGGCTCTATCAGCAAAAAAATGATATTAACGAAATAAGAATATTTAATAAAACTCCTTTAGCGGTTTATAAAGCCGCTAAAGGTTGTTATTACAATCTCAAAAAAAAAGTTACAACCTTCGGATGAATAATCAGAAGTATTTAATTAAGGTTAAACATATAGAGTTTTTTTTACAACATGCTTAAAAATAAGTTTTTAACCCGCCTGAAATTAACGGCATTTTTTTTCGCAACAATTTCCATAATTGTTTTTCCGCAGAATTCCCGCGGTAAACTTACCGGTTTGGTGGTAGATGATAAAACAAATGAACCGCTTATTGGCGCGAACATTATTGTTGAAGGAACCAGATTAGGCGCCGCTACTGATACAAAAGGCAGATATCTTATTCTTAACGTTCCAGCCGGAACGCAAACGGTAACTGCAAGTCTGATTGGTTATGGCAAAGTAAGAAAAACCGAAGTGGAAATAGAAATTGACCGCACAATGGAGCTTAATTTCAGATTAAAAGACGCTTCGCTGCAATTAGAACAGGTGACTATAGTAGCCGAAAGACATAAAATTACCAAAGACCAAACATCCACCGCCACTACAATAAGCGAAAGCCAGATTAAAGCCGCTCCTATTGAAGGCATTAGAGGGGCTTTGGATTTATCTTCAGGTTTTCAGAAAACAGCCACTGGCAATTATTCTGTCAGAGGTTCTGGTTCGTATGAATTAAGTTTTCAGATCAACGGCGTTGAGCAGGTAAACTCATCTAATATAGCTCCTGTTTCGTTCGGAACTGATAAGGCTAACAACTCCTGGAAATATGACGTTAACCCGCTTGGCGTTCAACAGGTTCAGATGATTACCGGCGGTTTTTCGCCAGAGTACGGCAACGCTCAGGCTGGCGTTGTAAAAGTAGCGCTTAAAGAAGGCGCGCAAAATTTTACGGGCGAAGGCCGGGTTGAATACAGACCTGCGGGTCAGTATCACTTTGGAGATTATATTTATTCCAAGTCAAGTTACGAATGGCAGAAATGGGGCACGCTTGATAAATGGATGAGTCAGATTGAAACTATTATTAAAGGACTTAAATTAGATACGCGCTATGCAGACCTTTATAATAAGCGCAAAAACAGCAAGGCGGATTCTGTCGCTTTTTACACTATTGCGAATAAGGAAGTTACCTGGGCATATAATACCTGGGTGAAAAACCATACGCCAAGCGACGATAACCCATTGGGCGTTTACGATTATACGCAGTACGCATATAAAAGATATATGGTCGGATTTGGCGGGCCGTTAGGCAAAGATCCAAATCTTCTAAGATTTTTCTTTTCGGGCGAATATAGAAGCAACCCTACTAAATTACCAACTCCAGAAAAACAGCAGATATACCAGAACTATATTCTCAATTTAAGTTATCAGCCAGCTCAGGATCAGAAATTTAAGTTTTTAACAAGCTATCAAAAATACCGCGGAGGCATCTGGTCTGGGTCTGACGATATTCGCTGGTCCGGTTTGGCGTTTACTCCTCCGGGACTATCTACAAAATATTATGTTACTACCGATCCGGTTAGAACTGAATTAACTTTTGCTCAAAGCGTAAACTGGATTTATACTATTAATCCTAAATCATTTGTCGAAGCGACGGTTTCGCGTCAATTAGAAAGATATGAAATTCCTTATGAATATCTTGCCGGAACAGTAAATGCGCGCGACAGGCTTGATAGCCTTGGCGATACGCAAGGTTCAATTTTACTTGACGGAGTATGGTGGGATAATAGTTATTTCAGACCTCTGATTAATGCAAGCACAAACTATTATCAGGATACCAGAACAGAAACAATTAATCTTAACCTTGACTATACAAGTCAGGTTAACGAAGCTAACCTGATTAAAGGCGGTATCCGTTTTAATTATTGGGATTTGTTTAACAATGCGGTTAACTCAAGTTATGCCGCAAATACTTATGTGACAAGAAGCGGTTATGCCGATTATTATCATGCTTATCCTTATAATGCGGCGTTTTATATTCAGGATAAAATGGAATACTCTGGGATGATTGCTAATATTGGACTAAGAGGCGAAACATATAATTTTCAGTCTCTGATTCCCTACGATAAGTTTGATGTTTTTTATCAGGGCACAAGCGGCGCTTCTGGAACTGACGTAGGAAACCCTAAGACTATAAAATCTAAAAATCACTATGTCCTTTTGCCAAGAGTTGGAATTTCTTTCCCGGTTGGCGAGAACACCGCTTTCAGAATTCAGTACGGTCATTTTGCGTCGATGCCTACTTTTAGTCAGGCTCTTTCCAGAAGAACTCAAAGCGGTTGGACTGGAATTGGCAACGCCGATCTTGAATTTAAGAAAACTATAAACTATGAATTTGGCTTACAGCAGGTATTAGGGCAAAGCCACAGATTAGACGTCGTGCTTTATTTTAACGATAGAGTTAAGCAAATCGGAAATCAATATGTAGCCGCTTATACAGGCAGCGCAGAACGCCCTGCAGGCTATGCTTTAGACAATACTCCTCTTTATTACTATACTACTTATGCTAATAACGCTTATGGTTCTACTGTCGGTTCAGAAATTACTTTTGAAACAGTCGGTATAGGCAACTGGTCGTACAGATTAAGCTATAGTCTTTCTCAAACAAAAGAGGGAACATATGGAGCGACGACTTTATATCCTGACGGTACAAGAAGTTATTTAAACAAGAGCGCTACTACGGAGTATATTTCAAGCAACGACAGAACTCATAATTTTAGAGCGTTATTACAATATCAGATACCCAAAGACGGGGGATTATCAGTATTTGGCGTTAAACCGCTTGAAGGCACAATCTTAAGTTTAACATATACCGCTCAATCTGGAACCCCATATACATATACTACCGATTTTGATCCAGTAGGCATAACTAATAACAGACGCTATCCGTTAGAATCAAGTTTTGATTTTAATATCATTAAAAATATTGAGATAAAAGGCGGAGGCAGATTTTTATTAGGAATAAGAGTAATGAACTTGTTTAACAACGCATGGCTTACTCCTATGGACGTAACAGACGATATAAATAGTTGGGTTGAAAAAGGTATTACAATAGCCGACGCAGGCAACGATCCTACAAGATTAAGCTATGTAGCGGCTTCTTACAGAGCATATAGAAATTCGCCAAGGTCAATTTATTTTACGTTGGGCTATGGCTTTTAATCAGAAATTAATGGATAAATAATTTATTTTTATTTTTTATGAAATACATTCAGAAACATATTTTTTATTTAGTAGCTATAAACTTTCTTGTTTTTACGGCAAAGAGTTTTTCGCAAGTAGAATCGCCAACGCTTTCTTTTAATAGAGGGGCGTTATGGCAGAGCGTTTATAATGGAAAAGTCGGCCCAATATTTTCAAACTGGGGGAACAAAGGCGTTGGTTTAGACTGGCCTGGTTTTGATAAAACCTGGATCAATACAAATATCGGAGGGACTGCATCTCACCTTGCAACCGGAGGATTTTGGATTGGAGCAAAAAAATCAAAAGATAGCGTAATCTCTGTAGAAGACTGGTCTATTTATGCGGGCACAATTTCTAGCGACGCCGGAGCTAAATACAGAATGACGCAGCATCATCAGAAATTTAAAAATGGCGAGAATTATTGGCTGAAAGAAAACGCCAAAGAGTCTGAAGAAGAAATTGAAAGCTCATGGGAATATAATAAAAACTATAGCAATACCGACGACCGCGATCATCAACTGCCTGTAAGGGTTACCAGAAGAGCATACAACTGGAGCGGTTCTAAAAGAGATGAGAACTATATTATTTATGAGTATACAATTAAAAATATCTCAAATGAAATTAAAGCGGCCGATACTTCAATTAGCGTAGCGGACACTTTATATGATTTGTATCTGATGGCAAATTATGCAATGCATGTAAATTCAAGAGCATGGACTATATTATTCCCATCGCTAACGCCGGGCGCAAGAAACACATGGTATTTCTGGGATAACGCGCGTAAAATGATTTATGGCAGGTCTGGCGATTATCTTGAAACTGTAGCTAATGAAGAATATGGCTTTGTAGCTAATCAGGGGCAGGAACTTTCTTCGGGCTCTGTCACAGGCGAATGGACGGCTCCCGGTTTTGTAGGCGTTCGCCTTTTGTATTCGTCTCCTGATAATACAGGGCAGGCTACAAGGGTAAATCAATACGGCTGGTCTGCAGGATTAAATTCTATTGACCAAAGCGGTCCTTTTAACGGTATTCCAGGCACTGCCGATGCAGAATACGCCGTATTAAAAAATATTGCTACAGCTGCAAGCTTTGTGTCAAGTTCTGCCGATACTATTTATATGCGTAGAAACAGAATGTGGTCGTTAATGTCTCTTGGCCCTTGGACTATCTTGCCAGGAGATTCAATTGTCGTGGCTTTAGCTGAAGTTGTTAATGGAATTGATTATGCCGACGCTCTTAATAAGAATATTCAGAAGAGCGAAATTGGCGGAACAAGCTCTTCTTATATTTCCGGAACAACAAGATATAGAGGCGGCTATTTATTTAACAGCTCCGCCGATAAAGCTAAATTTACATACGATCAATACAGAGATTCAAAAACAGGCCAATTAACAGGCAACGGATTAAACCATCCCGATCCGCCTGCGGCTCCAACTTTTACTGTATCTTATTATAAAGGAACAAAAAATATTGCAGCCAACGTTCTTCGTTGGGGAAAAGAAACAGAAAGCATTCCCGACCCGGATGATGGAACTTTGGATTTAGCTGGCTATAATGTTTATCGTTCAAACTATTTGCCTATAGGGCCATGGACTAAAATAGCCACAATTATAAAAGGCGACCCAAATGTTTACAGCTCTTCGGAAAGCAAGTATGTATTTGTAGATACTTCTGCAAGCATCGGAACGTCGTATTATTATTCATTAACGGCATATGACACGGGTAAAGCAAGCTGGCCTATAAATCCTTCGGCGGTATTTCCTGAAACTGGTTCAAACCGGGTTCCGCCTTTAGAGTCTTCTATTTTTGCAAACAGAATGACCCAGACATTTACAACGACTTTTCCTCCTGCTACAACTTTAAGCAATGTTATGGTAGTGCCAAATCCATTTGTGTTAGGCAATAAGTACGCAAGCATCGGAGTGCCGGGTTCTGACGATGATATTCAATTTGTAAATATTCCTAATCCATGTACAATTCGGATATATACTGTGAGAGGCGATTTAGTAAAAACAATTACCGTGGCTTCCGGAGCCGGAGCTATAGCGACATGGGATCAGTCATCGGATTACGGACAATTTGTTGGAAGCGGAATTTATATTTATCATATAGATTCTCCGTTAGGAACTAAAAAAGGTAAACTGGCAATAGTCAGATAAAAAGAATATACGTAATAATAAATTATTAATAGAAAATTAAATAAATGAAACTGAAAATATTTATTACATTCTTAGTATGCTCGATGTTTATTCAAGCGCAGGAATTTAAAAAAACAGGTACTGCCGGATTTGTTTTTCTTGAAATACCGGTTACTGCCAGAAGCGCCGGTTTAGGCGACGCCTCAATTGCTTTAGCGGATATGAATTCTGATGGAGTGTTTTCAAACCCGGCCTCTCTTGGTTTTATTAATCAGAAGAATATGCTTTCGGTTTCATACGCTCCATGGATAGCCGATATTAAACATTACGCGGCAAGCTATTCCTATACTAATCCTTTGGGAGTTGTTGGGTTGGGAGTTAACTATATGGATTATGGCTCAATCCCCAGAACATATAAAACCGGGGCGCAGGATGTTTATAAAGTTGACGGCACGTTTAGCGCTTATGATATTGCTATTGGGCTAAGCTATTCTAAAATGCTTACTGATAAGTTTTCTTTTGGAGCTACTGTTAAGTATGTAAAAGAAGCCATTGACGTTTACAGCGCAAGCAATGTGCTTTTTGATGGAGGCGTTTTATATTACACAGGTCTTGGTTCATTAAGAATTGCTGCTGATATTCAGAATTTTGGCGTGGACGCTAAATTTATTAATGAAACTTTTAGAATGCCTTCTGTTCTTAAACTTGGAGCCGCAGCGGAGGTGTTAGGCAGCTTCGACTCTGAATACAGAGTAACCGCTATGGTTGAAGCTCTTCATCCAAACGACGGAAACGAAAGAATGATAGTTGGTCTTGAAACCTGCTGGAACAATATGTTTACGCTGCGCGGAGGCTACAAATTTTATTATGATGAAGAAACATACAGCTTTGGCGTAGGAGTAAATCCTCAGTTTGCTTCTTACCCGGTAAATGTTGATTTCTCTTTCTCAAATTATGGAAGGTTAGGCAATATAGTTAGATTCACTCTTCAACTTGGACTATTATAAAATGAAAATGAATCATAAATTAAAAACAGGATTTTTCGCTTTTTTAGTATGCGCAATAACGTGCAGCGCTAATATCAACGCGCAGATTGTAAAATCGGTTGAGGCGTTTTCTAATTATTCAACCGCTCTTAGCCGCTCTGCTAACGGAGGCTCGTTTATTGCTCCGGATATTTTAGTAAAGGACGCTAACGGTTTGGGCGGCGGCGTAAAACTAAATATTAACGTTTGGCATAATTATTACGTTGGCCTTTCTTTCGGATATGAATTATACTCTGTGCATCAGGATTCTGCAATAGTTAGGTGGAACTGGCTTTTCTGGGATACGCGTTACAAAGGTTTTATTCAGGATGCATTAAATTCAAATCCGAATCTTTCTGGTCTTATAAGCCCTATTCAGAAATTAGAGATTATGCCTGTGTTCGTTACTTTTAACGCCGAATATAATCCGCTTAATCATTTTTTTGTAAATCCATCAGTTGGTTTTGGCGTGGTTCCATATACGCGTAAATTATATCTTGAGGAAACATGGCAAAAGAAGTTTACAGATTTGAACTATACTTTTGGTTATAGCTTTAGAAATTTTGCGCCTAATAAAACAGGCAACCCATTTGCTCTAACTGCGGGATTAAATCTTGCCTATGAACTAAGCGACGAGTTCAGAATTCATACTGAAGCCGATTATGTGCAGTTTATTAAAACTCCCGGCAAAGCCGGTTCGGACGATTTCCCAATAGAGAGATTAATCAACATTAAACTCGGATTAACTATCCTATATTAATTAAAATGAAAAAAATACTTTACATTATAACTTTAGTAATAGCATTATTGCCGGTTAAAAATATTTTTAGTCAGGATGACGAAGAATATATTATAGCAGGCGCAAACGGAGCTTTGTATATCCCTTCAGGAACGCTTCACGATAGGTTTAAGTCTACTGTCGGGGAAAGCTTTTATCTTGGCAAATCAGTCGGCGACGGATGGTCGTGGGTTGGTAAATTTGAGTATTTTAAATATGATAAATTAAATGAAGATAAACTGCATATTACTCGTAATGTAACCGTAAACGACGTTGATACAAGATTTGAAATCCCATTGCCAAAACTTAAAATGAGTCTTCAGGTGGTAGGTTTATCGGCTAATGCGGGTTATGAAATATTTAACAATGGAACTTTGAAAACTGATCTTGAGTTTGGTTTTGGAATTTACAGGTGGTTCAATAAAAGAGGCGCTTATTATGATTCCCTAAGCGTTGATACTGGTAAGGGAAATCTTGCTTTGGCGCAGGTGCTTGAAGTTCCTGAAAAAAATCAGGTAGACTGGAGCGGAGGTCTAAATTTTGGAGTAGGCGTAAGCGTTAAAGTTTATAAACCAATCTGGTTTTATGCCTCGGTAAATTACAAATTGGTTATTGGAGAGCTTTGGCCGGCGTTAGACCTTGATCTTGAAAACGTTAGTACTTTCCAAATGTATGAAATAAAAGCAGGATTTAGAGCTCAATTTTAATTCCCTAAATATAATATAAAAATTCTCAGCTCGGTTGTTTTTAAACCCTTCTATTAAGGGGAGGGAATGTATTTTAAAATTTTTAAACTATCTGGTATTCAGATTATGAAAAATAAGATTATTCTTTATTTATTTTTATTGGTTTGCATTTCTTCAATAGCTATTCCAAAGCCAATACAAAAGCCTGTAAGAGGCGTGTGGCTGACAAACGTTGATAGTAAAGTTTTAAATTCTAAAGCTAATATTATTGAAGCTGTTAACTTATGCGATAAACTTGGGATTAATACTATTTTTGTTGTTACGCTTAATAAAGCAATGACAACTTACCCAAGCAAAATAATGGAAAATATGACCGGAGTGAAGATTGATACTATGTATACCGGGCGCGATCCATTGAAAGAATTAATTACTGAGGCTCACAGAAAAAATATCAAAGTAATAGCCTGGTTTGAATACGGCTTTTCCGCATCATACAAATCAAACGGCGGTGAAATATTAAAGAGAAAACCGGAATGGGCTTCTAAAGATGTAGAAGGCAAATTAGCTACTAAAAGCGGATTTGAATGGATGAATGGTTTTCTGCCTGAAGTTCAGGACTTTATGCTATCGCTTATTATGGAAGTCGTAAAAAATTATGATGTGGATGGAATACAGGGGGACGACAGGCTTCCTGCAATGCCTTCTGAATCAGGCTATGACAGCTATACGGTTGAACGCTATAAAAAAGAGCATAATGGCTTAACTCCTCCTGCAAACTCAAAAGACTCCGCCTGGGTGCAATGGAGAACTGATATTATGACAGATTTTCTTCAGAGAATTTATACAGAAGTTAAAGGGTATAATAAAAATCTGATTGTTTCAATGTCGCCAAGTATTTATCCCTGGGGCAAAGAAGAGTATTTGCAGGATTGGCCTCTTTGGGTTAAAAAAGGATTAGTGGATCTGGTCGTTCCGCAAATTTACAGATATGACATTAAAGGTTACGTGAAAGCAATAGACGATATTGTTAAAGGACAAATTGATAAAAAAGATTTTAATAAATTTATACCGGGGCTGTTAATAAACACGGGGGATTATTCGGCTAAAGACGCATATTTAGAAAAAATGCTTAAAGCGAACAGAAAGCGCGGTATAAAAGGGGAATCGTACTTTTTTTATGAAGGGATTAAAAAATATCCTAAACTGCTAAAGAAGTTTTATAAATAAAACCAGACAATTAGACCTTTTATTTTAACTGTTTTTGCAGTTTGTCAATTTCGTCGCGTAATGAAGCGGCGCGTTCAAATTCAAGGTCTTTGGCTGCGTTGAACATTTCTTCTTTCATTTGCTCAACTAAGTCTTTTCGCTGGTCGTCGGTCATATATTTTATTATAGGTTCGGCAACTTTAGTAAATGAATATGAGTCTTTGTCGTTGGTCTTCTTTCTGATATCAGCAATTAAAGTAGAAGACATAATATCTTCCATGCTCTTATAAATTGTTTTTGGCGAAATTCCTTTTTCTTTATTGTACGCTATTTGAAGTTTTCTTCTTCTTTCAGTTTCAGAAATCATTTTCTGCATTGAGTTGGTCATTTTGTCGGCGTATAAAATAACTTTGCCGTCAGCATTTCTTGCAGTACGTCCGGCAGTTTGTATCAGCGATCTTTCGCTTCTTAAAAATCCTTCTTTATCGGCGTCAATAATGGCTACTAACGAAACTTCAGGCAAATCAAGTCCTTCTCTTAAAAGGTTAACGCCAACAAGCACGTCAAATTCGCCTAATCGTAAATCGCGCAATATTTCAACTCTTTCAAGCGAATCAATAGAACTGTGAATATACCGGACTCTGATTCCAATTTTATCAAGATAATCGGATAGATCTTCCGCCATTTTTTTTGTGAGCGTAGTAACGAGCACCCGTTCGCTTTTAGCCGCTTTAATCCTTATCTCATTGATTAGGTCGTCTATCTGTCCTTTTATCGGTCTAACCTCAACTACGGGGTCTAAAAGGCCGGTAGGGCGTATAACCTGTTCTACAAATATGCCTTCGCTCTTTTCCAGCTCGTAATCGGAAGGAGTCGCGCTTACAAAAATAACCTGATTAAGCTGCGCTTCAAATTCTTCAAATTTCATTGGCCTGTTATCAAGAGCTGAAGGTAATCTGAAACCATACTCGACAAGAACATTTTTTCTTGAGCGGTCGCCGTTATACATTCCGCGAACCTGGGGAATAGTTACATGCGATTCGTCGACTATAAGTAGGAAATCTTTAGGGAAATAATCAAAAAGAGTAAACGGTCGCGAACCTTCGTCGCGCGCGTCCATATGGCGCGAATAATTTTCTATCCCTGAACAATAACCAATTTCTTTCATCATTTCGATATCAAATTTGGTGCGCTGTTCAATTCTTTGCGCTTCTAAATATTTTTCCTGGGACTGAAAATATTTTAATCGTTCGCTTAATTCGCTTTCAATCTGAACGATTGCTTTTTGAGTCTGGTCTCTGTTAGAAACAAAATACTTTGCCGGATAGATTGGGACCGAATCTACTTCTCTGATAGTTTCTCCGGTAATAGAATCAATGATAGAAAGCTTTTCAACTTCATCGTCAAAAAATTCTATTCTTATGGCCTCTTCATATTGGTAAGCGGGAATAATCTCAACAACGTCGCCCCGCGCCCTGAAAGTTCCTCTGGTAAACTCAACGTCATTTCTTACGTAATGAATATTGATGAGGTTGCGGAGAAGCTGCTTGCGTTCAATCATTTGATTTTTTTCAAGAAAGATAATCTGATTAGCGTATTCCTGAGGGGCTCCAATACCGTATATACAGCTTACGCTGGCAATAACAATAACGTCGCTGCGTCCCTCTATAAGCGCTGTAGTAGCTTTAAGCCGCAGACGGTCAATTTCTTCATTTACGGCAAAATCTTTTTCAATAAAAGTATCGCTCGAAGCCATATAGGCTTCGGGCTGGTAATAATCGTAGTAGCTTATAAAAAACTCAACAGCATTGTTAGGAAAAAAAGCTTTGAACTCCGAATACAGCTGTGCGGCAAGAGTTTTATTGTGGGAAAGTATAAGCGTAGGTCTGTTGACCTGAGCAATAACATTCGAGATTGTAAATGTTTTACCGCTGCCGGTAACGCCAAGCAGAGTCTGGAACTTAGTCCCGTCATTTAACCCTTTAACCAGGTCTTCAATTGCTTTAGGCTGATCTCCGTCTGGTTTGTAAGAGGAAACTAATTCAAAGTTTTTTTTCATACGAACTAATTTACTTTTCTTTGCTCTCTGTAGCAAGCATCAATTTTTCGGCTCCGGCGCTCTTAGCTGTTTTCATAACTTCAACAACCTGATTAAGAACAACCTGTTTATCCGAATAAAGAAGCACAACTTTGTCCTTATTGCCTGCAAGTTTCATCTTAAGAGCAATTTCGAGGCTGTTAAGATTCATTGGCTGATCGTCTAAATAAAACGAACCGTCCGATTTTATATAAATAGATGTTGTTTTCTGCGTAGTAATCGGTTCGGCTTTAGCTGTAGGCAGCGAAACTTTAATAGATGAATAATTAAGCATAGGAGCAGTTATCATAAAGATTACCAAAAGCACAATCATTACGTCCGTAAGAGGAGTAATGTTGATTTCCGAGAAAATCTTATCTTCGGTTTTATATCTTCTCATTGCTCGTTAACCTTTGTGTATCTGATTTATTAAATCGCTTGTAACGGCGTCCATATGAACCAACGCTTTTTTTAATCTACGCATAAAATAATTGTTAAACATAACTGCAGGGACGGCAACAAGAAGACCGGCTGCTGTGTTAATAAGAGCTTCAGAAATACCATCTGCAACTTTTGCGGCCGCCATGCTATCTGCTCCGCTCAAACCGTGGAAAGCTTTAATAATACCGACTACAGTTCCAAATAGTCCAATAAACGGGGCAATAGAACCGATTGTAGCAAGTATTCCAAGCCGTTCTTCAAGCGCTAAGGCTTGCGCGTCAATTTTTTTATCCGCCAGATCGGTAAGTTCAGCTTTAGTCTTTTTTGAACTTTGAACAAGAGAGATAACAATATCCGTCAGAGGAGAAGAAATTTCTAATCCCATAAATTTAGTTTTATAGAATTTGCAAAAGTTAAAAATGTCGTTAATATTTCCGCCGAGTAAAAGAGCGTTTAACTCGCTGCTAAATTTACTAATAGTTTTATCTTTAAAAGATTGGAAAACAATGATTTTTTCAATCACTACTTTAAGCGAAACAATAGAGCAGAGTATCAAAACAATTAATACTGCTCCTCCTTTTATAAAATAATCGGCTAACGTAAGATCTTGCATTTTTTTATCACAATTTGTTATAAAAATAATTTGTACAGTAAGTATGTAAAATTAGAAGGGAAAACATTAAAACACAAACCAAAAAGGAGGTCTTACTTTATAAAGCGGGCAAAAAAGCCCGCTTTAATAAATAATTTTTAAAGATTGTCGGTTTCGGGCTGCTGCCGTAAAACGCTGTGTTTTCTACCATACAAGAAATAAATAATAATTCCTATTAAAAGCCAGACGATTAGCCTTAGCCAATTTTCTTCCGGAAGCGAAAACATTAAAAGCACGCACAACACAATTCCTGCAATTGGCGTAAAAGGGACAAGCGGAGCGCGGAAAGGTCTTGCCGCTTCCGGATGCATTTTGCGCATTATAAGAACTGCGCTGCAAACCATAAGAAACGCTAAAAGCGTTCCGATATTTACAAGTTCGGCTAATATTCTTAACGGTAAAAAGGCGGCTAAAAGGCCCACAAATATGCCGGTGAGGATAGTAGATTTCCAAGGCGTTCTAAATTTATCGTGAATTGCGCCAAAGAAGCTCTGTGGAATTAGTCCGTCTCTGGCCATAGCCAAAAGCACGCGAGGCTGGCTAAGCATAAGCACAAGTAAAACAGAAGTGATGCCTGTAAGAGCGCCAAGCGAAATCAAAAACTGAGCCCATGGCAAACCAACTTGTTTAAACGCGTCAGAAACAGGGGCGTCAATATTGATTTTATTATATGGAACCATGCCCGTCAATACAGCCGCAACAGCTATATAAAGAACGGTGCACAAAACAAGCGAAGTAATAATTCCAATAGGCACGTCCTTCTGGGGATTTTTGGCTTCTTCGGCATGAGTGGAAATTGAATCGAACCCAATATATGCAAAAAATATAGTAGCGGCTCCTGCAACCATGCCGATAGGCGCGCCTCCGGCTCCGCTTTGACCAAATATTGTTTTACCGAAAAAAGATATTCCAGCGTAGCCATATGGAGCAAAAGGAATCCAGTTTTTAGGAGTGATATAAAAGGCTCCGACAATAATAACAAACAGCACGATAACTAATTTAATAGCCACCATAACAGTATTTATTCCTGCGCTTTCCCGAATTCCTATAACAAGCACAAATGTTACAAAAGCTGCAATTACAACGGCAGGAAGATCGAGGAAAGAACCTGTCCAGGTAAGGAGTCCGGTTTCAAAATGAAAGTCGAACGGACTTCGCGCCAATAAAGGGGGAACGTGCAATCCAAATATTCCAATAAAATCCTGAAAATAATGCGACCAGCCATGCGCCACTGTAGCAGAGGCTACGGCGTATTCAAGAATTAAATCCCATCCAATTATCCACGCAAATAATTCGCCAAGCGTAGCGTAAGCATAAGTGTACGCCGAACCCGCAACCGGAACCATAGCGGCAAACTCAGCATAACAAAGGGCGGCGAAAATACATGCAAGTCCCGCTATAGCAAACGAAAGAATAAGCGCCGGGCCGGCTTTATCGTGAGCGGCAATTCCGGTAAGCACAAAAATACCTGTGCCGATTATGGCTCCAACTCCTAAGCTTGTTAAAGCAAAAGGGCCTAATACTTTTCTTAATCTATTATCTCCTTGCGCCTCTTCAAGCAATACGTGGAGAGGTTTTTTTCTGAATAATCCGCTCATAATCTAAAATTCCTTTACAATAAGTTGTGATTATTAATTGATCTTCAAACTATTTCTAAAGATAAAAAAAGAAAATAACCTTTCAAATAGATAATTTTTATAAAAGTCAAAAATATTTAATAAATATCGCCAAAACCATGTTTTGTGAAGTAAATTTAAGGCAAAAATTAACAATAAGTTAACATAGCGTGGCAAAAATGGGGGAAGCGCCTAATAATATAAGGTTGCGCTAAATAACTGAGACGCCTGGAATTTAATAAGATTTATTATGGTCGGCATAGGACTATTGATAAATAGGATATGCATGGCTTTATTTCAAAAAAGTCCGATATGATAAACTATAATTCTAAATCTTTTAAGTTAATGAATTTCAAGGAGGGGTAAAGTAAATTATTCGTTTTAGTCAGGATTCTTTTTTGTCGGAATTTCTTTTCTCTTTATATCGCTTTTTTGTCGTCCCTTGCCTGTTACAAATACAGCAACTAATCCAACTATTGTCGTACCGCCTACTATTCCAGCTACGGCGTCATGTCCAGTAAGAGCTAATGTTACAGTTGCTATCAAACATAATATTCCAAGAATAAATCCAAAATATTGTCCAAGCTTACTTTGAGCTAATTGTTCAGGGATTACATGACTTTCCAACTTAATTCGATGATTTGATTGTTTTTCGACCATCAATAAAATTCTATTAGCGCCATCAGGCGTTGCATCGTTATATTGTTTTAGCATCTCGGCGGGAGGATAAGGGGCTTCAAAACTAATTGTTTGACTAATCGTACGCTTACGAATAGTCCTTAAAATAGCCTTTTCTTTATCGTCATCGGATAGTATAGGATCGGTTATTATTGCCTTAATACTTTTATCGTTTGTATCCTTTTCGCCTTTCGGTTCATCAGGCTCTTTTTTATAATTCCCTGAAATGATTTTATCGCTCATTTTCCGAAGTATACTCTAATTTATCGGGAGAAGTTTTGTTGATAACGCTATCAAAATCTTGTCCTATAGTTCCCCAATCAGATTTAAGCGCTTTCCAATCGGCTTCCGCTCCATCATCTGAGTAATTATATATGAAATAATTTCCGCTGATATTTAAAAGACTTCCCATTCCTGTTATAAAAGAATTTTCAGGGAACAAAAAGTCTGTAACATATTTTTTATTCATTTTTTTTAAGCAATGTTAATTTTATATCTAAATATAATATATTGTTTATTAATATTTCAAGAACAATAAACAATATTAACTAAATTTCCCTAGACTAAAAAACATACATAATATTATAGATTCAAAATAAATTTAATTAATATAGTTGCATATTACAACTCGCTTACCTTTCTGTAAAAATGTATGGCTTTGTTTTTAACAATTATTTAAGCTAAGCGATAATTTTTGCTCTACTTGTTAAGTTCAGTTAGGCTCCAGTAAAAGTATCACCGAATCAAAAATATTACTTATATTTGTACAAATAAATTTTAAGAGGTTTTTATGTTCGATACTAAATATGAATTTACCTGCGTTGACAGATTCTTAAAATATGTAAAATACGATACTCAGTCGGACGACGAAGCGGAATCGTTCCCGAGTACGGAAAAACAAAAAATACTTTCTAAAGATCTTGCTGATGAACTGAAAAAAATAGGTTTGAAGGATGCTGCCGTTGATGAATACGGGTATGTTATGGCTACACTTCCTTCAAATACAAATAAAACTGTGCCTGCAATTGGGTTTATTGCTCACGTTGATACTTCTCCTGCAGTTACCGGAAAAAATGTAAATCCAATTATACATAAGAATTATCAGGGGGGCGATATTGTTCTGCCTAATGATAAATCTCAGGTTATTACAATTGAAAATAACCCGGATCTGAAAAATATGACAGGATTTGATATAATTACTACCGACGGAACAACTCTGCTTGGAGCTGATAATAAAGCGGGGGTTTCAGAAATAGTAGACGCGGTAAATTACCTGCTTACTCATCCTGAAGTTAAACATGGCGATATTAAAATCTGTTTTACTCCTGACGAAGAAGTTGGAAGAGGAACTGAAAAATTTGACGTTAAAAAATTTGGCGCAAAATATGCATATACAGTTGACGGCTCATCGCGCGGCGAAGTTGAAACTGAAACGTTCAGCGCCGACGCGGTTACTATTAAATTTATTGGTAAAAATATTCATCCCGGATACGCAAAAGGGAAAATGGTTAATTCAATTAAAACAGCTTCATATTTTATGGAGTCGCTTCCAAAGGATAAACTCTCGCCTGAAACAACTGACGGAAGAGACGGCTATGTGCATTGCGTGGCTATAAACGGCAACGAGGAATTGACAGTATTGAAATTTATCATTCGCGATTTTGAAGTTGAAAAATTAAAAGAGTTTGAAGCTATTCTTAAAGGATTGGCTGAAAAGGCAGTCGCCGCTTTCCCGGGCGCTAAAATGACTTTTGAAGTTATTGAACAGTATAAAAACATGAAATATGTTTTAGTAGAACATCCTCAGGTTGCAGACTATGCAATTGAGGCGATGAAGAGATTAGATATTGAACCAATACTTTCGCCTATCAGAGGCGGCACGGACGGCTCAAAGTTATCGTTTATGGGATTACCAACTCCTAATATTTTCGCAGGCGAACACAGCTTCCATTCTCAGTTGGAGTGGGTTGCTATACAAGATATGGAAATGGCCGTAAGAGTAATAATTGAAATAGCTAAAATATGGGAAGAGAATAGTTAATATGACTAAAAGAAATTCCAGGATAGAACTAATGGCTCCCGCTGGAGATATGACGATGCTTAACGCAGCTATTAATGCCGGGGCGGACGCAGTTTATTTTGGAGCGGATAAACTTAATATGCGCGCGACTGCAAAAAACTTTACGATTGAAAATTTAGCGGTAGTCGCCGCATTATGCAAAGAGAGCGGAGTAAAAACTTACCTTACTCTTAATACAATTGTTTTTGAAGATGAAATTGCCGAAGCGGAAGAAGTAGTCGCTGCGGCTAAAAAAGCCGGGATTGACCGTATTATCTGCTGGGATTTGGCTGTGGCTGAATTGTGCAATAAATATGAAATTCCTTTTTGTATTTCAACGCAATCGTCAATTTCAAATTCTCTTTCAGCAAGCATTTATAAAAAGCTGGGCGCAGTCAGAGTTGTTCTGGCAAGAGAATGCAGTCTGGAAGAGATAAAAAAAATACGCGCAAATACGGATCTGGAAATTGAAGCCTTTGTGCATGGCGCAATGTGCATTGCCGTTAGCGGCCGCTGTTTTATGAGTCATCATCTGTTTGGTAAAAGCGCTAACCGGGGCGAGTGCGTGCAGCCTTGCCGCAGGGAATATGAAATATATGACGAGTCTATTGATAAATCTTTATTAATGGGGGACGAGTATATTCTTTCTCCCAAAGATTTATGCACAATTGAATTTATAGATAAATTAATTGAATCGGGAATTGATTCATTTAAGATTGAAGGACGTAAGAGGAGTCCTGAATACGTGGCAAAAGTAGTGTCTGTTTACAGACGCGCAATTGATTTATATTTTGAAGGCAAGCTAACTACTGAAATTAAAAAACAGTTTTTAACCGAGCTTGAAGAAGTTTATAACCGGGGCTTTTCTTCAGGATTTTATTTCGATACGCCAAGCGCTAACGAATATGCCGAAATCTATGGAAGCAAAGCTACGACAAGAAAAGAATACGTCGGCAAAGTAATTAATTATTTTAAAAAGCCGAAAGTAGCTCATATCTTGTTGGAAACCGGAAAATTTAAACGCGGCGATGAACTGCTGATTATTGGCGACTCTACAGGCGTTGTAGAATTAAAAGTTGAAGATATTCTAAAAGACGAAGTTAAAATTGAAGAAGCTGTTAAGGGGGACGAAGTGACTATGCTTTGCGAGGGGCTTATTAGGCCTAAGGATAGCGTGTATATTAAAAAGCATATCGTTACTGATAAAACTTTGTAGACAGTCGTCATCCTTCGGCTTCGCTCAGGATGATGAAATTTTTATTGTTCGCATTAAGAAAGATGCGTCATAGAGAAGGAAGTAAAACTATGACGCTCGTATAAGTCCGGTCTATTTATTAGAAGGCTCAGGTTTTACCTGGTGTCTTTCTTCAAGATTCTTTACAATGTCTGAAAATTCAATATCCTGTTCTGCAAGCATTACAAACAGGTGATAAATAAGATCAGAAGTTTCGTTAATGATTTCGTGCTTGTCCCGGTTTTTAGCAGCAATAACAGTTTCAATAGCTTCTTCTCCGACTTTCTGGATTATTCTGTTTGTTCCGCGAGTGAATAATTTAGTTGTGTAAGAATTTTCCGGCATTTCAACTTTTCTTCTTTTTATAAGAGCGAACAGATCGTTAAGAAAACCGATAGAGGGTTTGTCTTCAATTTTGAAGCAGGAATAATCGCCCGTATGGCATGTGACGCCGTCAGGGTCGGCATAGACTAAAAGCGAATCTTTATCGCAGTCGGTTTTTATATCTGTTAGATGAAGAAAATTACCGGAGGTTTCTCCTTTTACCCAAAGGGTTTTTCTTGTGCGGCTATAAAAAGTAACCAACTTTGTTTCAAGAGTTTTATTAAGAGACTCTTTGTTCATAAATCCAAGCATCAATACCTGGTTATTTTTATTATCTATAACAATAGCCGGAATAAGCCCTTCCGACTTGCTGAAATCCAATTCGTTAACATTCAATACTGTTTTAATCGCGTCAGAATTCATTATATTCTTACCTTTACATTATTTTCTTTTAAATACTTTTTTAAATCGTTTATTTCAATAATTCCAAAGTGAAATAAACTTGCGGCTAAACATGCGTCAACATTGGCCTGAGCGAATGCGTCAAGAAAGTCTTCCATTTTTCCCGCTCCGCCGGAAGCGATGATTGGAATGCTGACAAGCGTTCTTAGTTTTGTTAAGAAGGGCAAATCAAATCCGCTTTTTGTTCCGTCTTTATCCATAGAGGTCAATAGAATTTCACCCGCGCCAAGTTCTGCGGCTCTGCGGCACCATTCAAAACCTTCTAACTCTGTTTCTTCACGGCCGCCTTTAACAAAAACTTTGTATACGCCGTTTATTAGTTTTATATCTATAGCCGCCACTACAGCCTGACTGCCAAACCGTTTTGCGGCGG
>WSSedL1CaDRAFT_10000158_pt1 | contig 46689 bp, 53 predicted proteins | sample WetSurSL1Cattail_FD_9464 | JGI IMG/M metagenome (IMG submission 9464)
TTATGAATATAATACTTCCACCGAAGCAATCCTGGCAGCCAATCCCGGTATTACCCAAAAAAATTTGAGTGTTGGTCAAATTCTTGCCATACCCGCTAAATTTTCCACGGTCAATGCCGAGCAATTTTGGGGATTTGGCCCGGGATTTGGTTTTAGACGGCCGTTTTGGGGAAGACCCTTTCCGTTTCGAAGGTTCGGACGGCCGTTTTTTGGAGGACCGTATTGGGGATACGGACCATATTGGGGCGGGAATGGCCCTTGGTGGTAATGAAGAAACCGATGTTCCAAATCTGGGAGAGCCAGTGATTATTAAATATATTACTGATTCATCGCTATATCCAATTAAATTTTGTTTCCACATGATTCAAAACCAACAGCTCATTAGCAATCCCTGATGAGCTGTTTATATTTGGCTCTGTTATTGAGTATTGTTAAAAGTCAGGATACGCGATATTTGCAAAATTTCTTACGTTATGGTAGCATTTAATCATTCCTATCTGTTTACTAATAATTTATGTCGAAGGAGGGTCGATTTTGCAAATATCGACAAGAGGCCGCTATGGGTTACGAGCGATGGTAGATATGGCGCTACATACTACTGAGGGTCCCATGGCCCTTAGAGTTATTGCCGAGCGTCAAGATATTTCCGAATCATATCTGGAACAGGTTTTTACCAGTCTGCGCAAGGCCGGTTTTGTCCGAGCCTCCCGGGGTGCTCAAGGAGGTTATGAACTCGGCCGACCGGCAAATAGAATGACTGTGGGTGAAATACTAAGATCATTAGAAGGGCCAATCATTCCTGTCCATTGTGTCGGAGATGCTTCAGCTAATTTCTATTGTGAACGGGAGAATTACTGCACCACCCGTTCTTTTTGGGAAGACTTACGGGATAAAATTAATGAATTCCTAGATAGCGTCACGCTTCAGGATCTGACCGACAAGGCTCGGACCAGGGTTCCGGAAGAACCGATGTATTTTATCTGACTCTGCAAATTCATATTCATTCCATCAAATTGTTAAGTTCATTAATGTTCACAAAAATGACCCGTCCTGCTATTTCTAGAACGGGTCATTTTTGTGAAACAATGACAATCGGCCATGACGTTTCCCTAAAACGCCGGCACTACGGAACCTTTGTACTTATCAAGCAGAAATTTCTTAACTACCGGGGTTTGCAGGGTTGCTACCAACTTCTTAATCTCGGGGCGGGTTTCATCACCTTTACGGACAACGATGATGTTGGCATAAGGCGAATTAGCGTTTTCCCTAAATAGTGCCGTATTAGGATCGATCTTGGCATCCAGCACAAAGTTGGTGTTAATGATTGCGCCGTCTACATCCGGCAAACTCCGAGTCAGCTGGGCTGCTTCAATCTCAATGAATTGAATATTTTTAGGATTGGCAACGATATCGCTGGGGGTTGCTTGGTAATTGGCCAGCCCTTTTTTCAATTTAATGATGCCTTTAGACTCTAAAAGGGCCAGAGCGCGATATTCATTGGAAGGGTTGTTGGGAATGGCAATTTTAGCGCCCTTTTTCAATTGAGATATCGATTTAATCTTTTGGGAATAAAAGCCGATCGGTTCCACATGGATTTTACCGGCAACTGTAAATTGGTATCCCTTTTCCTTTGATACGGATTCAAGATACGGCACATGCTGGAAATAATTGGCGTCGATTTGTTTGTCGGCAAGGGCCGGATTTAATTGGGCTTCATCATCCAAAACTACAATTTGTAAATCAATCCCGGCTTTTTTCAACTCCGGCTTAACAAACTCCAGGATTTCTGCGTGCGGAACAACTGCGGCGCCTACTTTCAGAGTAATATTGTCGGCGAATGCAAAACCGGATACTGCAAATACCAAAACTGTCAATAGTACCAATAATTTACGAGTCATTTCAATCATCCTTTCAATTTTTTGTAATCGACTTGCTGCAAACTTTTCGCTGCCAGCAGCCAGAGACCAGCTGCCAATAGCCTACACCTCCTTCACCATGTATTGAATTTCGATATTTCGCGCACGAGCGAGTGTGCTATCTCCAGGCCGATAAGGCCATAGATTCGCTAAAATTATTTTATAATTTTAGATGTTTATTATAATTAAATCTATCAAATTACTAATATATTATATAAAATTTAAAGGCGTTAGCCCCCCATTGTTAGTTGTTACTGTTACTTGTGTTGCTTATTTTCAAGCCTGCGGGCGATGAAATTTCCCGTCCATTGGATACCTTCGACTAACACCACCAGCACCACCACCGTAACGATTAAAATATCATCCCGGTATCGCATATACCCAAAACGAATCGCCAAACTGCCAAGCCCGCCGGCGCCGATTGCTCCGGCAGTAGCCGTAAATCCAATAATGGTAATAATCGCCAAAGTTATCCCCCTGACTAATGACGGCAGGGCTTCCGGGATCAACACTTTCCAGATAATGGTCGCCGATTTGGCTCCGATGGCAAGGGCCGCTTCAATCTTGCCTTTTTCCACTTCTTTTAAACTGTTTTCGATAATCCGGGCCAGGAAAGGCGCTGAACCGATGGCCAGCGGAACTACTGCGGCAGTTGACCCCAATGTGGTTCCGATTAGAAAACGCGAAAGCGGCAATAATATCACAATCAGGATGATAAAAGGAAAAGACCGGAAGATATTCACCACTGTACCTAAAACATTGTTTGAATTGGGAGACTCTGAAATATGATCCTTTGAAGTCACTACCAAGGCTATTCCCAGGGGAAACCCCAATGCCAGTGCGGCTAGGGTTGACAGGAGAACCATATAAAGCGTTTCCAGCAACGCAACACCAAGTAAAGGTAAGACGTCATTCGCTAAAGCCATTGTCATCAACCTCATATCACGTAATTGTTATGCTGCAATTCATAATCGCTTTGTACAAATAACCGGGTAGTATCGGTCTGCGGGTTGGCAAACAAATCTTTCACCGAACCCATTTCGGTTATTTCACCATCCTCTATGACCGCCACCTGATTGCATATACGCCGCAATACATCCATCTCGTGTGTTATTAAAACAATGGTCAGGTTCAATTTGCGGTTAATATTTTGTAGAAGTTCCAAGATGGCATAGGTAGTCTTGGGATCCAATGCCGAAGTCGCTTCATCACTCAGCAGCACCGCCGGATTATTGGCGAGCGCCCGGGCTATCCCCACGCGTTGTTTCTGCCCACCGCTTAATTGGGAAGGATGAGCATTGGTTTTTTCAGTTAACTCCACCAATTCCAATAATTGTTCGACTCTTTCCTTAATCCGGTATTTTGGCAAACCGGCGACCTCTAATGGAAATGCAATATTTTCAAAAACCGTCTTCGAGTCGAACAAATTAAAATGTTGAAAGATCATGCCGATATGCTTTCTGGCTTCTCGCAACTGCCGTTTGTCGAGGCTGGTTATCTCCTGATCGCCGATTTGGATGCTCCCGCTATCCGGCTCTTCCAACCTATTCAAGCAGCGAATCAGGGTGGATTTTCCGGCGCCGCTGAAACCGATGATCCCGAAAATGTCTCCCGCTTCGATTTGGAGATTGATATTCCGCAAGGCATACACTTTTCCGTCGGGCGTATCAAATGCTTTGCTTAAACCTTTAATGATAATCATTTTCCTCCGCTCCTTCACGGCATTTCATCAGTAACCCCGTATAGACCGTTGCGATTTTTTAATGCCGCAACAATCCACCGTTATCGATAAGTGGCCAAAACCGCGCCATAAATATCCTCAATCACCCGAAGCCCACCCGAGAAACCGGCGTAATTGGTTGTCAGCACCAGACGGTAGGGCGACGGCGCAGCGGCGGATAGAAAATCATCATGCTTTTCTTTTGCCAGTTCTTTATCCCAGCCGCTACCAATAATCAGTCCGCGCCCGCTGTGGGAAAGTTCTCTAATGGCATCCTGCGCCTTGCCGGCATCCGGTTCAAATATCAGCGGTATATCGCGCTTGTCGGATGCAGTCTTTAGTTCCGCCTTAATTTGTTCCTGAAATTTTTCCGGTGTATTATCCACAATAAATTGTTCTTTCGGAATAATTCCCACTTCATGGAGGAGAAACTTGGACAATCCAAGCACATAACCGGCATCATGCAAAATATGCACATGGTTGGGCAGCCCATAACGGAATTCCAGCAAAAAGACGGCCAGATTGTCAATTTCTTGGCAATAGGCCTCCCGTTCCCGCCGGATAAACTCCACGGCGACGGCTTCATCAATATCCGCGCCCTGCTCCACTGCAAAATTCAACACCTGCCGCAAAAATCGTTCGCTTTCATTGGCGCCGATAGGAATATGTGGAAACCATGTATATGGCTGCCCATAGCGCTCTTCCAGGTGCTCAGCAATGGGCTGACCATACCACGGTGAAACCAGAACATTAAAATTAGCACGTGGAATCTCTTTCCACTCACTGATTCCCTCCGATTTGGGCCCAAACAACACATGAACCTTGAGGCCGAAGCCTTCTAAAAGACGTTTATATTCGCCGAGATTTCCTTTCCAAAACGGATCTTGATATGGCAGCGAAGCGAATAAATTAACCGTGTTTTTCTCGCTTCGGACGGGATTTTGATCATGAAACAAGCCGACATATTGATCAATGATCGCATTAACCACCAGACTGTGAGCTTCAAAATTGTTGCATTTGAAGCCCGGGGTTTCCACCGCAACAATTGGCCTGCCTTCACCCCGAAATTCTTCCACCAGGCTGGCTACATCATCGCCTACGATGCCGGCCGTGCAACCGGTCAATACCACCTGCAAATCCGTATCCAGCACTTTGTAGGTATTGGTTATGATCTGCCGTAGCCTCTGAATACCTCCGAAAACGACCTCCCGCTCACTGAAATTGGTGCAAGGAGAGGTGCTGCCGCCGGCATAACCCGTGGAACGTTCGAAAAATCCCTGAATCATCGTGCCGCAACCGGGGCCGGAATGAAGGATGGGAACGGCTTTGGGTATGGCAACGACGCTTTGTAGTGCGCCAATGGCGCAAGTATAACGCTCTTGCTCAATAATTCCGCTCATTCGCATGGACTCCCATCCAAAAAAGTATCCGGCTCCTGCGAAAGCCACCATTTCGTATACGGATTGACGGCGTGCTTTGCCAGATTTTTTACAAATTCATCGTTTTCAATGGTTTCTAAAATCCGCTCGCCGTAACGCAGGATACCCTCGTAGCCCATGCTAAAATGCTCATCGCCAATCAGTAACGACGGGATTCCCAGTTTTGAGCCCCACAAGGTCATGCCGCCATGCCTTGCCAGCAATACATCGGGACGTAACCGGTTCAGCGTATTTACCAGTTCAAATTCCTGCTTGTTACAGATGTTGAAATTCGGCACATCACCGTAATCTTTTACTCTTTGCGCTAATAAATCGCTTTCTTCACTGCCGTTGTCATAGAGCGGATCATGATGGAAAAGAGCCGCGCCTTTCGCCTGCAAGCCAAGCTCGCTCAATATGGAAAGCAACGCGTGTCCGTGTCCGGCCCCTGCCGTCACAAAAGCGGTTTTTCTCTGTAGTTTTTGACGCAGGGCCGCAATTTTCGGCAGATATTCCGCTTTTTTGGCTGCTATGAGTTCCTCCGCCCGCTCTTCCTGATGAAGAGTTCTGCCCAGGGCCCGGAACCAACGGTCGGTTTGTGCTACTCCGTAGGGTGGAGCGGCTTTGATTTCCGGTACTCCATATTCCTGCTCCAATGCTGCGCCCAAATATGAGCCGAGAGTGGGGCAGGCCTGAACTGTGGCAATGGCTTCGGACGACCAAGCGAGGCTCTCCACCGTGGAATAAGGCGTTATGTAGTTAGGTTTCACGCCAAAGGCCGCAAACCACTCACTAAAAATATCCGAACCCCAGAAGTTGATCACATTAATGACATCGGTTCGCCTCTTGCGAGCGGGTTTGATCAATTTCCGGGCAATACCGTGATAGCTTGCGTCAAAGCCGGTCGTCCATACTTTAGAGCGAAAACCTTCACAGAAAATAGCCACTACCGGGATTTGCAGTTCCAGCTCCGCCTCTTTGCAGACACTTTCCGTATCGTCACCGATGATTCCGGCGGCACAAGTGGTTAAGACAAAAACAGCGTTCGGACGGGTACGCTGATGGACTTCGCGAATACCGTCCGCCAATTTTTGGGCACCGCCGTATACGGTGTCGGTTTCCTGTAAATTGGTGGAGAAAATTTTTCGCTGGGTTGGTTTCTCCACTCCGCGCAATGGTGAATTCACCCGGTAGGTGAATGCATATTCATGATAACATGATGAGCATCCCACAGGGCCGTGACTGATTACCGCGGCATCCTGAATCAAGATCACCATACAGGCGGCCTGCGAGACGGAACAGCCCAAGCACTGGGAAAAGGAGCGGTTTTTATCCTTCAGCCCACAACGGGAACGTTGTACCAATTCCTCAGCGCTGCCCTGAAACCCGGTGATGGAATTAAGACGTATTTCTCTGATGGCGACATCAGGAACTTGCAAATTAACTTGACTCAACTCATAATCTCCTTCCGCTTAGGCTTTTGGTTAACAGTTTTAGATATTCGCCGCCGCGCTGCGGACTTCGCCGGTTTCCATGGCTAAAAGTTGATCCGCCCACTTGGCGGCCCATTCTCTTAAATCCTTCACATCAAGCGGAGTTGGAGCTTTTGAGTCCTTATGTCCCGCAATGCGGGCCGCCAACTGTTGATAGACTTTAGCTTGTTCCGAATCGGGAGCTGCCTCAATCGTGGTTTTACCCTGCAGTTCACTTTGGGTGACTGTAACTGAGCGCGGCACGTATCCAATGACCTGCGTGCCCGTTTGCTTAACAAAATCATCGACGATTTCCTTCGCGTAAGGCGCATTGATGGAATTGGCAATTACTCCGCCCAATAATGCCCCGCCGCTGTTGGAGTATTTTTGAATCCCTTTAAACAAGTTGTTGGCTGCGTAAATTGCCATGAAATCCGCGGATGAAACGGTAAAGACATGTTCGGCGATACCTTCGCGAATCGGCACCGCAAACCCGCCGCAGACCACGTCGCCCAACACATCGTAAAGCACAAAATCCAAATCCAGCTCTTCAAAGACCTTTAGCTGTTTTAAGAGCTGGACTGCGGTAATGATACCCCGGCCGGCGCAACCGACACCCGGTGCCGGGCCGCCGGCTTCGACGCAATAGACCCCGCCAAAACCTTGAAACAATACTTCTTCGGCCTTCACGGTGTTTTTCTCCCGCAACGTGTCCAATACTGTAGGTATATATTTCCCGCCGCGCAGCGTATTGGTGGAGTCGCTCTTCGGATCGCACCCGAATTGCATCACCTTATAACCGGCCTTTGCCAATGATGCACTGATATTGGAAGTGGTAGTGGATTTCCCGATACCTCCCTTGCCATAGATCGCAATCTGAGTAATTTTTTTTGCCAAACCCTTCACTCCTTTTGAGAATTATCCATATATAGCGCGTACCCGCGCAATCTCAACCATGGGAAAATGTATTGAGACCTTGATCATAAAGTCCTTCGGACAAATCCCGGCCTTTGCCGGGGATGCCGCAGGCATCGGCGCGGCAATGCCGACAATGCCGGAATACCGGCAGGTATTTTTCTGCCGATTCCCGGGCCATATTAAGTTGGTGACAATCTGGCGCCGGATATTCTTGCAGTTCATGTTGGGGGATTAACGGAATAATATTGAACAACGAGGCCCCCAGACTTGAAGTTACCTCGGCGATTTGCCCCAGGTGATGATCGTTGATACCGGGGATTAACACGGCATTTATCTTCACTACTGCCCCCAGAGAGGCAATTTTGCGGATTCCGGCGATCTGAGCGGCAATTAAAAAGCGGGCCGCATAGGGGCCGGTAAAAAATTGACCATGATAAATAATGTGTGAGCAAATATGTTGCAATACATCGGAATCGATTGCATTTACCGTAACCGTCACTGTTCTTACCCCGGCTGCGATAATCCGCTCCGCCTTCTCCTCCAGCAGTAATCCGTTTGTACTTAAGCAGTTGATAAGTTGCGGGTGCTGCCGATGAATCAGTTCGAAAGCATTCAACGCATGATCCGTCGCCAGGGTATCTCCCGGGCCGGCAATCCCGGCCACAGTCAACTCTGGGCATTTTTCCAACGCCTTGGAAACCATCTCTACGGCAGCCTCCGGACTTAATAAGCAGCGGCTGACTCCGGGCCGGTTTTCAAATTTATTAAAACCCCGCTTACAAAACCGGCATTGGATATTACAATCTGGGCTAACCGGTAGGTGAATCCGACCGTATTTGAAATGAGCTTCCCCGTTAAAGCAGGGGTGTTGTTTGATCAGATGATTGAAATTTGTTTCTCTTTCGAATGCTTCAGGCATATTTTGAGCCTCGCTTTGGGGCCGATTCGCCCATCTAAATGTATTAAGCCTATCTGAAAACTAATAATTAAAATAATTTTTTTTAGGGTCGAACCTCTAAATCCATTGGTGATACTTTTGACTTTAATTACATGTATTCCTATTTAATTAGTAGGATATTTATTATAATACGATAATGTCTAAATTTTGTCAACCGTTCCATGGAAATTTTAACATGAATCCGGCAAGTTATTCGATTGGTTTCAATCGAAACTTGCCGGTTCGGGTAAACGTAAACAATTTAACTTTTACCTCCCCACAATGATACTGCTGAGCAAATCCTCGATCAGCCGCAGCCCACCCCGGTATCCGGTATATCCCCGGTCAATTACCACCCGGTTGGCCACCGGAAAACTTATCGAGAGGTGGGAAGCGCCGATACTTTGCGCCAGATCCCGATCCAGGGAACTGCCGACCACAAAGGCCGGGGAAAATGCATTGTAATACTTTTGACTCTTAAATTCAGGCCAGTTTTGTTTGAGATGCCTGATAATTTCACTGGTATCGGTCTCAAAGACCACTTTCGGCTTTAAACCCGATTTCAAATCAAATCTTGCGTCCGTTAATTTTTGCTGTTGCTCTTCACTCAATTGGTCGGTAAATACCACAAACTCCGGCAACCAGCCCAAGTCGTCCGCTAGGAATCGAGTGAGCGCCACTGCATAATTCACATCCCCAATTATGATTGCGTAGCGTTGCAAGTCAAGATCATTGTAACCTTCAATGAGCGGTTCAAAATAGTGATAATATTGTTGATGTTCAGCGGCAATCATTTGGTCGGTAGCCGACTTATTTAACGATAAAGCTTCGCTTACTTGTTGCAGAAATTGATCGGTAGCCGACGGACCAACCGGTAACGGCAATTGAATATAAGGAGTACCGTGAACTTCCTGAAAGACTTCGGCGGCCTCAACCCCGTAAACATCGGAGAGGACAATGTTCAATTCCGCTCCGCCGGCTTTTCGGATATCATCCAAAGTGTCGGCGCCGCTAAAAAAACTATTGACTTCCAAACCCAGTTTCTCGAGCAAGGTCCGCACCCCCTCAAGATTACCGCGCCAGAAAACATCCATAAACGGAACCACACCCCATACGTTGACCCGCTTCTTCACTTTGAGGACATCCCGCTCCAGGTAATTCCGGAACAAGGATTGCAATACCAGATCATAACCATAGTATGAGTTACCCTTAAAGCCGCCGGTTTCGGCATGAATAATCGGCACACCTTCCTTTTGGAACTCGCTCACCACCGCTTTGACGTCATCCCCAATCACTTCAGTGACACAACCGGTAATGACGAAATAAAGCCGGCCTTCGATAAGCTCCACGGTACTGCGGATCTCTTCCCGCAGTCTTTCAAGGCCGCCGAAAACCACTTCTCTCTCTTGAACATTGGAGCTCGGAACCGCTAAAGCGGCGCAATAACCCCCAACCTGCAGGCCGGAGCCGCCGTTTTGGGTCCAGGTAATATTTCCGGCGCAACCGGGGGCGGCGTGAAGTATAGGAACCACATCCGGTAAAGCGCTTAAAGTTTCCAGCGCGCCTCCCAAGGCACAAAAATAGCGGGGCCGTTCGATAAATTCAGACATTGTTTTGACCTCCCTGACTCTTGATATAGCTGAAAGGATCTCTCTCATACCATTTCGGGTTATAGGGTAGTTTAAGATGTTCACGCAGATTGCGGTTTAAGATGGGGTTTTTCAATTGGCGATATAATCGCTTGGCCAGTTCATAAACTCCTTTGTAACCGATATAACTTAAGCCGGTGTTATAGATGACATGAGTGGCGATCCCTAATTTGGAGGCGGTGGCATTGCCGCCCCAGTGGCCGAGGAACAGGTCGGGTTGGAGTTTTTTCAATAAATTGGCCTCCTCAAACGGCTGGGCGTTGGCGATATTCACCGGGAAGTCACTGGGGTAGAGCGAGGCTAATTTTTGGTATTCTCCTTCGGCGAATTCATCATGATGAAAGGCGCGAATGCCGGCGATTTCAAATCCCAGCTCGGTCAAGAGATAGCCGTTGGCATAAGCGCGGATCTCCCCGGCGCTGATGAAGACTTTTTTTCCGGAAAACCAGGGTTTAAATTCGGCCAGCGCCGCCTGTAAATCGGCTTCTTCCTGTCGGATCAATTGATCGGCTTGTTCCTCCAGATGGAAAAAAGCCGCCACCTCCCGCAGCCAATCACCGGTATTTTTGATCCCGATCGGCATATGCTTTAGGATATAAGGAACACCGTACGTTTCCTGCAAGTGTTTGAGAAAGTAATCGTCATGGGTCGGGCAAGTACTGATGGATAGTGCGGCCTGAGTGGCTTTGTACATTTCTTCCGGTTTGGTAAATACCGGAAAGACATTTGCTTCCAATCCCAATGCATTCAATAATCGGGTTAATTCAAGTTCATCCACCCGCCCCATCGATGAAACATTCATCAAATTGACCGTACGGCTTAAGCGGTGTTTTTCTTTCAACTCCTCCAATTCATCAGGAATGATCCGGGATTGATACTCCGGATTCTCCAACAAATTGCGACCGAGGCTATGATAAACCGCATCATAAGCAGTAGCCCAGATCTTGGTTTTGAACCCTTCGCAATGGACCGGTAAAATTTTGGCGCTAACCTCCGGTTGCAAGCGTGCGGCAACGCCGTCAATGTCATCGCCGATGATCCCAGGTACGCAACCGGCCACCACAATAATCGTCGCCGGCCGGTAACGCCGGTCCGCTTTCCGGATCGCCGCCTCCAGTTTCGGTTCGCCGCCGTTCACCACTTCACTCTCGTTCAGTGCGGTCGAAAGCCACAAGGCATCCTTAGTCCGGCCCCAGCGAGTATTACCGCCCGAACGAATGTTGGCATTTTGAGAATGGCTGCAAGAACCGCAACCTATCGCCCCATGGAGTAAAACCACACTGTCGGGTATGCTATTTAACATAGCCAGCCCCGGTAGTAAAAGGCAAATCGATCCTTGGGTAAAACTGCGGTCCTGGCCGGAGGCGCAACAACCCTTGCCCGGTCCGGCCAGGCTACATATACTTCCGCCATATGTAATGGATGCTTGCAACCGATCATCGCGACGCGGGGGTTCTTTGTTATCAAGATAACTCATAATAATTCCTCCATATTGATACACGAAATTGAAATCTTGTCTATTTTTGACCAGGAATTGTGCGATTAGATGCTAGTAATAGATGTGTTCGCAAGCAGTCTTCACCATAACCCGGATATTTTCAAGCGGCACTCCGGGCGGGATGTCACAACCAGGCATCAAAATGTAACCCGGGATAGCACTGGTCTTTGTAATAGAACTTCTACACGCTTCGATTACTTTCGCAGGAGTTGCATTTTGCATAATTCCTACCGGATTCATATTTCCGGAAAAGGCGATTTTTCCGCCCAAAACCTCTTTGGCCTTATGTAAATCCACTTTGTAATCCATTGACAATAAATCAACGCCGGTCTCGGGGATCAAATCCAGTCGGTTGGTGATATTCCCACAGATATGAATGCACACAAAAGCCCCTTTTTGATGTAACTTGGTTACAACCTGTTTTAAATGCGGCAATACAAATCCCTCAAATTGCCCTCTAGATATCAAATCACCGGAGGCTGACGGATCGGCAATCGACACAATTTCAACACCGGCATCTATAAAGGAAGCCAGGTATTGATAACATAATTCCGCCGTAAAATCCAACACCTTAAAGACCGCTTCCTGATCTTTATAAATACTCCGCATTAACCTTTCAACCCCGTATATATGTCCCGCTAAGGTAAAAGGACCCCATTGGCTGCTCCCAATCAAGTACTGTGAACCGAGCGTCCGGGAAACGATCTCGGCAGTGCGCCAAAGATTTTGAATCCCGGAGTCCGCTTTTAAACGTTCCAACTTCAATTGATCAACATCGCCGGCTTTATCGATTAATGGTGCTTGCACATCCGGAGCCCCTTTGGCCCGAAATTTAATCTGCCCGCCCAAGGCCCGGATGGCCAGATTATGATACCCCGAACCCGGCCAAACGATATCTGAGCGAATCTCTTCACTGGCATTAATAATAATCTCCGCCGCCAATTCCGGCTTTGTCAAAATATCCTGCAATGAATATCCTCTACGATTCATGGTCCAGACGCCGCCCGATAAAAGGGCCACCGGTAATCGAGGCGTTTTTTCAAGTTTCAACGCCTTGAGCATAATTTCTTTAGCGTTCATAAACAACCCACCTTTAAATGTTCGCCGCCTATTTTTGATCCGCTTTGTCAGCTGCATTTTCTCCGGAAATTTGAATCGCTTGAACCAAGATGATTAACAGAACGACTGTTACCAGCATGACATCCGTCTGATAACGGTAGTAACCAAACCGGATGGCTAAATCGCCAACCCCTCCGCCGCCTACAATTCCAGCCATGGCCGAATAGCCGATTAAGCTGATTGCGGTTACGGTCAACCCGCGTAGAATACCCGGCAAGGCTTCCGAAAGGAGTACGGAATAGATAATATGCAATGGAGTTGCCCCTATTGCCAGTGCCGCTTCGATGACCCCAGGCTCAACTTCGCAAAGGGCCGCTTCAACCAACCGCGCAAAGAAGGCGATCGCAGTCACAGACAATGAAACCGAGGCCGCGATAGGTCCAATCGTCGTCCCCGTTAAAAATTGGGTCAACGGTAAGAGCAATACCAATAAAATGACGAACGGAACGGAGCGGATAATATTGATCACAATCCCGGCCAACAAATTTAAAGCCGCATTTTCTAGAAACAACCCTTTACGGGTGATGTAGAGAAAAAGACCCAAGAGTATGCCGAAAATAATCGCCAAACTCAATGAGATTCCTACCATTTCAAATGTTTCCAAAAAAGCTTTACCGAGATCGGGAAACATTTTGAATAGAATATTAATCGGATTCATGTAGCACCTCCACGGAATAGGTACTTTCCTGCAGATACTTAAAAAGGGCGGCGATCGTGTCCGCAGGAGCGGCGACACCAATAATTAACAATCCCAATGGTTTTCCCCCGATATATTCGATCTTCCCATGCAAAATATTTAGCTTCAGATTAAACAACGCCACTGCCTCCGAAAGAATCGGCGACTCCGCCTGCGACCCCCGGTAGATGATTTTAAAGATTATGCCTTTAAACTCTGCAATTAAACGGTCGGGCAGTTCCAATGTAAGTGAATGCCGGACCAGTTGCTTGGTCAGATTATGATTGGGGTTGGCAAAAACATCATAAACCGTTCCGCTTTCCACAATTTCTCCTTCACCCATCACTGCGACTCGGTCACAAATGCTTTTTACCACATCCATTTCATGGGTAATAATCACAATGGTTATCCCGAATCTCCGGTTAATATCTTTTAGTAATTCCAGGATGGATTTGGTGGTATCAAGATCAAGTGCTGAAGTCGGCTCATCGCATAATAAAATATCCGGTTGGTTCGCCAAAGCCCGCGCGATAGCCACCCGTTGTTTTTGGCCCCCGCTTAATTTCGCCGGAGATGTATGGGCTTTCTCTAAAAGTCCAACCAACGACAGCAATTCCGGTATTCGTTGCTCAATCTCATTATCCGGTTTACCGGCCGCTTTCATGGCAAATCTGATGTTACTGGCGACACTTTTGGTATGAATTAAGTTGAAGTGTTGAAAAATCATACCGATTTTAAGGCGGATATCCCGCAAGGATTTGCCCTTGAAATCCGTGATATCAACCTTGCCGATAATGACCCTCCCTGAGGTGGGCCGTTCTAACAGGTTAATGGTTCGCACCAAGGTACTTTTACCCGCTCCGCTGGTACCGACGATTCCAAAAATCTCCCCGGTATTTATTGATATTGAAGCTTGCTTAACCGCTTCAACATCCCGCCGCTGTTTACTCGTAAAAGTTACCGATACATTTCTTAATTCAATCATAATAGCTTATCCTCTCTGCCCAGCCCAACTTATGGGCTAAAACGCCCGGAACCGGAGAGGCTCCGAGTGTCGCAGCCCTCGTTATTTATTAGGCCATTTCTTGACATACCAATCCGGCTTTTGAAAATTTTCAAAACCATACTTGGGATCTTCGACAACCTGATGAAAATAGGCCGATCGAACCGCGTCCTGAATATCTTTTACAAATTGTTTATGAAGATCTTCGGTGCGAACTGCGATTACGTTTTTAAGTTCTTCCGTTAATTCTTCCTTAATCAATGCCGAACTTATGGAAATTCCCGCCGCAATCGCATAATTCCCATTGATAACTGAAATTGCTACACTATCCAGTGAACGTGGGGTTTGGGCTGCTTCAATCGGCGTAAAAATAAGATTTTTGGGATTTTCCACGATATCTTTTTCCGATACGGTTGCCGGATCTAGATTAGGATTGAGTTTTAAAATACCATGTTTTTGTAAAAGTCTAAGGGCACGGGCCAAATTGGTTGGATCATTGGCAAATGTAACTTTGTCGCCAGACTTCAACTCATCCAACGATTTAATCTTTCGTGAATAAATACCGGCTCCGGCGGTAGGAACGTTAATGATTGGTGAGAGTTTAAGCCCTTTATCATCGGAAAACTTTTTAAGATACACCGAGTGTTGAAAAACATTAACATCAATCGCTTTATTCGCCAGGGCTAAATTGGGCTGGACATAATCACTGAATTCATAAAAACTAATTTTATACCCTTCCTTTTCCAATGAGGGAGCAATTGCGTATTTAAACAGATCTGCGTAAGGGCCGGGCGCAACACCGACGACCAATTGCTTTGCATTTTTGGCATAGAGAGTGCTCATACCGGAAGTTAAAAGCATTAAAGCCATGGAGATTAATATAATTATTTTTTTCATCGATTTCACCACTTTCTTTTTATCAAACATCTGTCAAAACTAAGATTCATATGAGACAAGGCCCAGGCAAAAGCTATTGGATGCCTTTGCGAATGTAGCCATTTGCCTACGTTTTAGCCCGGCTAGATTGTATACGATCATCAAAACACACCTCCTTTCTTGAACAAACCATTGGTTATTAAGTTAAAAGACCATGCACAATCCATTTCGGACAATTACATGGCCTCCAGTCTGTCTGGTCAACACATTGCATTTTTTATTTCAACCTTACTTTTTCATTTTTCTCAATTTGAATCACGCGCCTGTCTTGAATCAACAAGGTAATCGATCCATAACTAATACTATTGACCATCTCCAAAAGTTGTTTGAGCTCCTCCATGGCAATGGGAATTTTCTTATCATTCAATTCCTTTTCTTGACCCATTTCCATAACCTCCATAATTTGTTGCCAAACCCTAAACCGCGATTGATTAACTCAAGGCAACTTAAAATCCCAAACATTTCATAAATACCTTGTCAAAATCCTGGAAATTCGCGAGTTCAATTACTTCAACATTTTTAACCACTTGCAACATTTTCTTCCGATAGGATTTATTCAGTAATAATGACTGTCCGCCCGATTTAGAAGTATTTCCGACCATTTCCACCTTATCCGAAAACTCCTCCGGCAAAAGGCCCAGATGGATCAGGCTCTTGACCCGCAAATGATAACCGAATGAACCGGCGATCAATACGTGATCAACCTCACTGGCACTGATACCCACATTACTAAGTAAAAATTCAATTCCTGAGCGGAGCGCTCCTTTGGCTAATTGGACTTGGCGGATGTCTTTCTGCGAAATCCATACCTTATCCGATAATTTGAAAACTTGCTTCTCATCTTGCCGGACCAATCGCTCTTTTAAGAATTGGGGTAAGTCGGTTGCGTTTGAACTTTTTAACCGGCCTTTTTTGTCAATCACGCCATGCAAGACCAACTCTCCAACTATATCAAGTAGACCGCTACCGCAAATGCCGACTGCTTCGCTGTTGCCGATCGTCACGATAGTAAACCCATCCAGCTTGATTTCAAATGATTCAATGGCTCCCAATCCGGCACGCATGCCGTGTGTAATATTCATCCCTTCAAAAGCGGGGCCCGCAGCTGTAGAAGTCGCGGTGAGCTTACCATCGGCCGCCAGCACCATCTCGCCGTTGGTGCCGATATCTACAAATAAGGTAACTCCTTTTTTGACGCTTAACTTGCTTGCCAATATTCCGGAAGTAATATCAGCTCCCACATAGGATGAAATAATCGGCGGCAGATAGATCAAACCAAATTCGGAGATACCCAGGTTGTGTTCCAACGATTTAACCGACTGACCACCGTATATAACCGGTGTATAGGGGTGTTTTCCCAAAGTAACCGGGTTGATATTCATCGCCAAGTGCAACATACAAGTATTACCGCTGAATACCACTTCATAAATATGATTCTTCTTGATGGCGGCTCTTTTGGCAATCTCGGTGATCATCCGATTAATCTCCTGTATCAGTCCGGTATACATTAGCGCCAATCCAGTCCTATCACTGGCAAAATGAATACGGGACAATACATCTTGAGCATGGACGGCTTGAGGATTAAGCGCCGAACTCGATGCAAGTTCCTTGCCGCTGTTTACATCCACCAACGAGACTACTAATGTTGTAGTCCCGATATCCACCACAATTCCATAATTAAGGCGTTCAGTATTGCCGCGCTCGGTGCCGAGTAATTCCCCATCCGCATAAACGGCTGTCGATTCAGGGGCTTCGTTATATCTTTTGGTAATAAAACTGTTTTTTTCATGGGCCAAACTTTGCCCATGGTCCAGTATTTTTAAATTTCTCCGGCCGGACATTGGAATATCCTCAACCGTTATATCCCCGTCAAACTCCGATTGACAAGCTAAAACAAATCCCTGACCAACTTCTGTTACATGTTCAGCATGGGCTTTTTGAATCACATTGACAAGCGACCGGTCGCTTAGCTTCACCAAACATTTACCACAAGTGCCGCTACCGTTGCATGGTGATTCAATGATTACTCCGGCCCTGCGGGCAGCATCCAAAATTGTAGTCCCTTTTGGAACTTCAATTGAAATGTTGGTTTGTTTAAAGATAACTTGAACCATTGCCGGACTCCTTCACGGTATTGGTTAGCGCCTGGATATTGGAAAGCGCCGATGAAGTACTCAAACCGCAGGCAGGTGAGATGATATCAATCCCGTCGGCCAATAACTTTGCAGCCTGATCGGCCACCTTATCGACAGTTCCAAATTGCAACAAATATGTACTGAGATTACCCATGGTCACTAAGTTCGGAAATTCTTCTTTCAACAACTTCAGATTTACCAGGGCGTCAGTGCTGAGGGTGTCGGAATGTAATTTGGGTACCAAATGTTTTACGGCCTTCATATCACCGCAAATATGGAGAATGACCGGCACTCTCATCCGGTGAACCTCATCAATAATCCGGTTGAGATACAAAACGGCATATTCTTCAAACATTTTCGGCCCCAAGATCTCCCCCGTGGCGGTCGGATCACCGATTGCAATAAAGGAAGCTCCGCTCTCCACCAGTTTTTCGGCATACATGATCAAAAAATCACTCACATACTCAATGGCTCGGTGGGCATTCTCCCGGTCCTTACGCAGTTCCTTTAAAAAAGTAATCGGATCAACGATGGACGCAGTTGTACTGATCGGCCCAGTTAGACTGCCGATCACCGGAATATCCGGATGATTCCCGGCCAAGACCGAACAGGCCTCAGCCACAGTATTCAAGCGGCCCGATTCTTTCAATACGGACAAGTCCCGGTACTCCACTTGACTAACGGAAGGAAAGACTTCTTTAGCGATCTTCGGTTCACAAGTGAGTGAACCGAAATTGATCTCGCTCCCCAAGATCTCAGCTTCCACAGTCATGCAAAACGGTAGTCCCAAATCCTCAAATCCGGTCTTTTGGCAGACTGCTTCTGAAAGATCGGCCATTAAACCCTTTTCATGATGCGCTGCAGGCAATGTGCTGCCTGACTGCTCCATCACATCGACAATGGCTGCATTCATCATACCCCCTGTGCAAATCACCGGAGGCCGGTCGACTTTTTTATGTTGCAATACCCGATATAACCGCTCCTTAGGACTGAGATCATTCATGAACGATGGCAACTCCTTTAACTAATCGTCGGGCCAATCTGGCGGCTTCCGCCGCGTCTTTGGAATAACCATCGGCGCCGATCCGGTCAGCAAAGCTCTGAGAAATCGGACCTCCACCCACCATAACCGCGAATTGATCCCGGATATTTTCTTGTTGTAACAGGCGGATCACCTCAGCCATTCCATCCATGGTCGTGGTCATCAGGGTTGACATGGCAATGATCTGGGCTTTAACCTCCTTGGCCTTGGCAACAAAATCCTTAGGCGGCACGTCGCGCCCCAGGTCATAAATTTCAAATCCCGCAGTTTCGAGCATAATCTTGACCAGATTCTTTCCGATATCATGCGTGTCGCCCTCAACTACTCCGATGACTACGCGATGTTTTTCGGTCTGATCCTCGATCGTAAGATGAGGTTTCAAGATATCCAGCCCGGCATACATGGCATCGGAACACATTAAAAGCTCAGGGATAAAATATTCTTCCTCCTCAAAAAGCTTTCCAGCCCGATCCATGCCGTCCGCCAAACCCTTTTCTATGGCTTGATACGTATCATGTTGTTCTTTTACAACTTCTTTGGCGAGCGAGACCGTACTCTCTTCATCCATCTCTACGACCGCATCGGATAATCCTTTTAATAATTCTTGCTGGTTCTTTCCCATGATTTCACCTCCCGTTTTATTATAGTATACTTATCTGTTTAATATGAATTGCAAGTAATAAAAAATAATTTTAAATATCAAGCGCTACATACCATATCAAGTCAAAAGAGGTTTTATTAAGCTTGTTCACCAATTGATTCACATTCCGCCCCCTCCGCCAAAAAATCGATTATACGGCGGTTAACAAGCTCCGGGCATTCATATTGGGGAACATGGCCGGCTTTTTCAACCCATAAAAAATCAGGCTTTAAAATTCGATAGAGTTTAGTAGCTCCACTGGATGCGAGCGTGCGATCCTCGGCGCCCCAGATCAGTAAAACCTGTTTACCTTGGTCTTTGACCCTCCAATAGTCGGGGCTTGGATCTTGGCTTAAAAAGCAGCGTAGGGTGGAGAGTAATGCCCTGCCAAAACCTTTAAAAGACATCTGTTCCCGAAAAAGTTCAGGCCAATTTGCAAAACTCTGCGGCTGGTAGAAATCATTTAATTGCTTGCGGGGTGAAGCCGGGACAAAGAAACTCCTGGCGAGATACTCGCCAATACCCGGCTTTCCCAAGAGACCAATCTCCATCTGCTCACAGAGCGGATCAATCAAGATTATTTTCCCCACCCGCGCCGGAAAATCGGCGCTAAATGCAACGGCAATTGCGCCGCCCATCGAATTGCCAACCACATTAACAGGCTGCTTTATTGCCAATGAGTCAAGTAATTCCATCAACTGATTCACAAAAAGGGTCCGATTATATGTAACCTTGGGCCGGTCTGATAATCCCCGTCCATAGATGTCATAACGAATTACCCGGAACCCAGCCCGCGCCAGTGCATTAAAATTCCGATCCCACATGTAATAAGGTACCGAAAATCCATGAATGAAGACAATAACCTGTCCATTTACGGGTCCGGCGATATCATAATGAGTATATCCTTTCGAAAGTAAAATAAATTTTCCGGAGGCTTTATCCCGAACAGCAGGGGTAATCTCAGCATGCTCCGTGCGACGGATTTGAGGTAAAAAAACGGCAATGGCTAGCAATGAAAAAAATGGGATCATGATAAAACTCATCTATATGATGCCTCACATTCTTGAAAAAAGTGGTTAATCAAATAAATCTAGTATTCCTATCAATTTACTTATATATTAACATAAGCCTTTTGGATTGTCAATTATTTCCGCTACCGAAATAAATAATTATAACTGATTTAAATTTCTTTACCGATTAATACCATATGGTTATGTTATAATGGGGTAAAAATCTAAAGAAGGTGTAGTTATGCAACCTAATGAGCGCGAGTTAGCTTTAAAAATGGGCGCTGATGATGCAGTGCTTTTTAAGATTTCCGATATTGAATTTGATCCCCGTACTATTTTGAAGTGTATGTTTGGTTGTGCAGATTGGGGCAAAGGCCATACCTGCCCTTCACGGCCCGGTTCGTTAATGCCGTGGGAATATCAACAGATTTTCTCCAAATATTCATGGGGAGTGATCATCCATTCCACCGATAAAAAGATCTCCCAGCAGGTTTCTTTGGCCCTCGAAAGTCAAGCCTTTGTGGATGGGTTTTATTTTGCATTTTCTTTATGTGATTGCGCTTTATGTGCTGAATGCGCCGGTTTAAAAGACAAACCTTGTCTCAATCCTAAAAAAGCCCGTCCGGCTTTCCATAGTGTGGGAATCGATGTTTTTAAAACCGTCCGCAAATTCCGGCTACCTATTGAAACATTAAAAGATCGGGAGCAAACTCAAAATTGGTATTCGGCGGTATTCATCGAGTAAAACACATCTCATCATGCCAACAAACCGTCGGGTTTGTGAGAAAGGGCGCGTTTGCTGTAGATAACCGGTATCCCGGCTTTGTTGGCTTGTTTTTTGATGTTCCCCATCAAGGGATGATTAATGAAGTCGTAGAATACGATGATCTTTTCCACTCTTTTGGGGATACATCTATTAACACACGTTTTGCAACGGCCCGTCCAATGAATAATTTCCTGTGCTCCTTCGCGGCATAATTGTTCATGAATATTCCCCAATCGGTCGGCGCCTACAACCAGAATAACCAATTCTCTCCCTCCCCAAAAAACCAAATATAATCAAGTGTTTACTTTCAATTATAAGTTATTCTATCGGAATTATTATATTTAATGAAATTTTATTCTAGTCCACTAAAATTGTCAAGTTATGAATTCAAAATTGGTTATTTGATTAATTTGAAAAATGAGCCATCATAATTTGAGAAACAGGTAGTGCAGGCGGTTGCTTTTAATAATAATTGAGAATACCCAAAGTCATAATTGATTAAATCCAAAACTCCCAGGCGCAATAATACTCTTGCGGATGCTCATCCGGCGGACAATTAAGGCACCGCACTAGAATCCGGGGATCGATTCTCTGAGCAAAACCGGTGTATTCCACCACGCCTACGGACTTACAAGGAAAATCCGGCATGCCTTTGCGATTTCGCGCCGACTGCACCCGGCATTCGTTCATGCGCAATATGATTCGATTGTCGGCTACATCGATTATCTCTTGTTTGTGGATAAACGCATGTAACCTCAGACTAAGCGCTTCTTTGAGTACCGGAATACCACCGCCTGTCGGCAAGTGAAAAAGTTTGAGAATTCGCTCGGCTTCCAGCGGAGCAAATCTTTCCCAAGCGGCGGCATCCATTTTAATGGCAGCATCCATGCCATATTCTTTTTCAATGGCTTGAAACCAAAGTCCGTCATGGGCTAACCAGCGTTTGGCCAAGTCTTGCATCAGTTCAAAATACATTTCCGTGCCATTTAATTTCGCCAAAATTTGCTGCGGTTGTTTTTCCAGCGGATTTCCCCCTTTTTGTTTACATCAAAATAATCATCAAAATAACTTAAATCGGTTTAATCAAATCGTTATTGGTAACCGTCTCATTCTCATAGATATCTTCATTGGCTTGTTTTTGAACCGCCAACTGGTATGTCTTATAACCACCGCTTAAATTCTTAACTTTGGTATAGCCATGCTGCAGCAAGATCCGGGTGGCGATATAGCCACGCAATCCAATTTGACAAAAGAGATAGATTTCCTTATCCTGCGGCACTTCGGCCAGTCGTTCCCGCAAATTATCTACCGGGATATTGATTGCTCCCGGAATGCTTCCCTGGCGAAATTCACCGGGAGTCCGCACATCCAATAAAAAGATCGTATGTAAATCCAAAGTTGCGACCGCATCCCAATGAAAGACCGGATGAGTGCCTTTTAAAATATTGGCTGCGGTATAGCCGGCAATATTAACCGGATCTTTGGCGGATGAATACATCGGCGCATAGGCTAATTCCAAACTTTCAAGCCCGTGAACGGTCATTCCCGCCCTGATGGCAGTGGCAATGATATCCATCCGTTTATCGGCTCCCTCATAACCGATTATCTGGGCTCCCAGAATCTTACCATCGGGTTTGGAAAACAACAATTTAATAGCCATCGGAATCGCTCCCGGATAGTAACCGGCATGGGATGGCGAGTGCGTAAATGATTTTTCGTAAACAATATTTTTCCGTTGTAATCCTTTTTCATTGTTTCCGGTGACGGCTACCGTAAGATCAAAAACTTTAACAATTGCCGTGCCTTGGGTACCGGCATACTTTTCAGTCGCCCCGCAAATATTATTGGCTGCAATCCGGCCTTGTTTATTGGCCGGGCCGGCCAGAGGAATTAAAGTCTGCGCCCCGGTCACAAAGTCATTCACTTCAATTGCATCTCCGACGGCATAAATATCGGGGTTTGAAGTTTTTAGATAATCATTGACTAAAATTCCACCATGAGGTCCGATATCAAGCCCGGCATCCATTGCAATTTTCGTATCGGGCTTAATGCCGATACTTAAAATAACCATATCCGCTTTGATTCTTCTGCCGCTGCCAAGCTGAACCAATACCAAATCCTGATGGTCTTCGAAAGATTGCACCGCATCCTTCAAGTAAAACTCGACTCCTTTGGTCTTCAGATGCTGATGAACGATGGCGGCCATTTCATAATCAAGCGGCGCAATGACGTGATCGGCAACATCCACAATGGTTACTTTAACCCCTTTAAGATGCAGGTTTTCAGCCATTTCCAAACCAATAAAGCCGGCTCCGACTACTACCGCCCTTTTCGGTTTTTGCTTTTCAACAATATCCTTAATTCGAAAAGTATCGGGCACATTACGTAAAGTAAAAATCCGCTTAGAATTGATTCCCGGTAGATTAGGCCGAATCGGGTCCGCTCCCGGAGCCAGGATCAATTTATCATAGCTTTCGGTATAGGTTTCTCCCTTCAATTTATCGAGAACTTCTACCTGTTTGGCATCAGGCATAATCTTGACTACTTCGGAATTGATCCGAACATCAATCCGAAAACGCTGCCACATACTCTCCGGCGTCTGTAATAACAAGTCGTCTTTTTCCGGGATGATATCACTAATATGATACGGCAATCCGCAATTGGCGTAAGAAATATACTCTCCTTTTTCAAAGATAATGATTTCTGCGTCCTCATTTATCCTGCGCAACCGGGCTGCAGCTGTTGCTCCCCCTGCCACTCCACCTACAATTAAAACTTTCAAATTCATAATCAATCCTCCTCATACTTATAGATTGGCCGCATTTTGAATGATCGCTGCTTTCTCTTTGCTGGAAACTATTCGATTTAAAACCCAGGCAATGATAATAATTCCCGGTATATCTACTGCCAAGCGGGTCCAGGCAAATTTCGGGCCCAAAGCCGCCATTTCAAAAAGAAACATCGGTATTTTCGTGGTTGACCAAGCTCCGATAAATATCAGGATATTGGTGAAACTAACTCCCTTTTTCATCAATACGGCAGCCACCGGAAAAGCGCCATAAAGCGGACCCGCAGCAGCGGAACCGATAAAAACAGCAAGTAGTACTCCTTTAATTCCCGCTTCCGGTCCCATATAACGGGTCATGGTCTCCTTAGGGACCCAAACGTCTAAAAAGCCGAGTAGTAAAAATATCGGCGGGATCACCAGCAGCATTTCTTGGAGACTGAAATACAAAACATGAAGAGCCTTTACTTCTCTGGACCAATCCCAAATAGCTAACATGGCCATAGCCAATAATGCAACCACAAAGAAACTGTATCTTTTAATCAGTTTACTCATTTTGCCGCTACTCCTATCACCCAGGCTACCAGAAACGAAAAGAGGAATGCCAACAGATTTCGATAAATTGTCAATTTTCGCCCGAAGTATTTGATCTCCACCGGCATGGTCACAATTCCCACCATCATTAGCGTAGAAACAAATGCGCCCATTTGCATTAAGCCGGCCCCATTTTTTAATAAAAGTGCAGCCGTTGGAAAAGCGACAAAACCGGGGATTAAGGTTACAGCCCCAATCATAGCGGCAATGATGATCCCCCACCACCCTGATTGATTGCCTAATAGCTTACTAATAGTATTGGTATCAAGATAGGCTAGCATAATCCCGATTAACACCAATACTCCTAAAAATTGCGGTAAAATATTCTCAAAGGACTTCCAAGCTTTTACGAGAGCCAATTTTGTTTTTTGCTTGTCCTTCCACCAGGACAAAGCAATAATAAGTAAACAAATTATATATAATGCTACATTGAGCATCAGAAGATCACCACCAATACATCATGTTATGCTATCAAAGTGTATAATCGAAAATCTTAATTTCTTGGCCGACAAATTACTTTTAAATCAGGGGTTGCCGGACATATAGCTTCGGTTTGGAGACAACGAATTAACCCTAATTTCATTTTAAACGCTCCCCCGCATATTTTGTTGTTTAAACTTTTAAATTCCATTCCTAACTGCAGCACCCGCAGGAGCTACAACCACTTTCCCCCGCAGCGCCTTGCAGATACTTTTTGATTTCGTCTTTGGTAGGAACCCGGCCGGCAAACTTCACTTTGCCATCCACTACAAGAGCCGGAGTCGACAGTAATATAACAAACAACAATCGAATCATAACTGTTCGGAGATCTCCTGATTCGTTTCAATCCGTTTCGATATTACCTGATTTACGCATTTAAAAATACCGCTAATACAAGGGATTGCTAATGAGTAATAAACGTACAACCCATCTTTCCTGCAATCAATAATTCCGGTCTGTTTGAGAACCGCCAAATGCCGCGAAAGATTAGACTGTTCACAGCCTAACTTCTCCATCAAATCCTGGACGCAACATTCCCCTTTTTGCAGTTCATCCAAGATCGCCAGCCTCAAAGTATGCCCCAAGGCTTTAAAAATAGCGGCCCGCTCTTGATTGGCTTTATTTTCCCATTTAACCATGATTATCACCTTAAAATTACTATATCACAATATAGTCATATAGACAATTTCGTTTAAGCTAATTTGATTCCAAGAAAATCTTCAAAAGTCCCCTCCACTTTATGGAACTAGTTTGATTATCGTGAAATACAATAAAACATTAAAAACCAAATTAAAGGTGAATATCATGGATAAAAAGATAACGAAACTCGTTTGTCCATCCTGCGGCAAGACGATTCCCCATAAGGGCGGCGATGCCTGTCCGTTGGTAAAATGCCCTATTTGCGGCCATCGTATGATATGTAGCTAGATAGGTGATAGGTAACCTTACTCCTGATCACTTGTACCATGTCGCCAGCATTTGCCGCCGCAAAAACGTTTGCCCTGTCCAAACACACAAGTTATATCCTTTGACCCGCAGTCGGGGCATTCATAGGTGCCATCCAAGATTTTCGTATAATTTTCATAGCTTTCCTGCCACTCTTTTTGGCAATTTTGACATTTTACCGGGCAAATATTACTGGTAAAATTACCGCCTTCGATCCGGATGGCTTTGCCGTTGATCAAAGCATCGGCAAGTTTTTCTCTGGCAGTATTCAGGATCCTCTGAAAAGTGGGACGGGATACTTCCATTTTTTCAGCCGCTTCTTCCTGTTCCAGACCTTCCAAATCTTTCAAACGGATTGCTTCCAATTCTTCAATTTTAAGAACATTCTCTTCAAGTTCGCACTTGGGAATACCGGTCGGAATAAAGTACCGGATACCCGGGATAAACCCGACTTTACGCCATTTAGTAGGTCTCGCCATATCAATCTCCGCAGCTGTCGGCATGGCTGTGTTCCTGACAAACGCTGCCGGAAGAAACCAGTTCCTTCTGCAAATATTGCTGAACCACTTGACTATTCTGGCCGCTGATACCGGTAATCACTTCAATGCCGTGTTCATTGAAAATATCGATGGCGCCGCCGCCCATTCCCCCGGCAATGATGGCCTTTACGCCCAAATCGTGTAAAAAATTAGGTAGAAAACCCGGTTTGTGTCCCGGATTGGGAACAAATTTTTCTTCCTTAACAGCACCATTTTCAAGTTCAAAAACTGTAAACCCTTCACAATGCCCAAAATGCTGGGCTACGGTTCCATTATCGGTCGCTATTGCAATTTTCATTTTCGAATTTCTCCTTTAGTTATTTAAATTTATCCTTGCTTGATTTTACCGATACCTGCCAGAAAACTCTCGGCAATCGAATCAAAAAATCCGGGCACAACTGTTTCCACAGCTTCAATATTACCTTCATCCGCCAGTGAAGCTACTTTCGAAACAATCGGCAACTTGCCGAAAAGCGTCAATCCAGCAGAAGACGCTACCTGTTCCGCCCTACTCTCCCCAAAAACATTTATTTTTTTCTTACAGTCGGGGCATTCCAAATAACTATAATTCTCGATTAGCCCTAAAATAGGAATCTGCATCTGCTCAGCCATATGGACGGCCTTTTTAACAATCAACTCCACCAACTCCTGGGGGGAAGATACCACAATCATCCCGTCCAAAGGAAGCGACTGCATGACAGTGAGCGGCACATCGCCGGTCCCCGGCGGCAAATCGATTAGCAAATAATCCAAGTCACCCCAGGTCACTTCCTCAAAAAATTGTTTGACCACGCCTGAAATCATCGGACCCCGCCAAATGACCGGTTGGTCTTCTTTCTCCAACAAAAAATTAATCGACATCAGCTTAATTCCCAATGCAGACTGCAGCGGTTCCAGCCCTAACCCATTATTGAAGACTTGACCTTTTACTCCGAAAAGTTTCGGAATACTCGGTCCGGTGACGTCGGCATCTAAAATACCGACCGAAAGCCCCCGACTATGGAGCGCTACAGCGAGCAACGCGGTGACTGAAGACTTACCCACCCCGCCCTTACCGCTCATGACCGCCACGACATGTTTAATGGTTCCGAAGGGATTGACGCTTTTCTCAAATTTTCCATGACTCGCTACTGTTTCATTTTCTGTCATTTTATCAACGCCTCGAATTCAATTGAATTTATTGTTTTTAGCGTATGCTCTTTATTATTTTACCCTACATCATCAATCCATGTCAATCTTCTTATTCATTTCTTCTTGGAGATTTTGCCACAAGTTCTCAAGTTCCTGGGTAAACTGTTGATCTCCAGCCTCAATCGGCGTTTTATACTCCTGTAAAGCTTTCATGACACCGGGATCAAAGGGTATTTTGCCGATGACCGTAAAGTCGTTATTTTTACAGAAGTTTTCAATTTCCACGGTAATTTCGGGATTTAAATCAAACTTATTAATACATACGAAGCCGGAAATCCGGAAATGGCGGGCAACACCCAAAACTCGCTCCAAATCACTCAAACCCGACTTGGTGGGCTCGGCAACCGCCACCACCGCATCCGCACCGGCGATGGAAGCAATGACTACACAACCGATACCCGGCGAACCGTCAATCAAAATCCATTGTTCATCTTTTTTAAATTGCTCCAGTTTTTTACGGACTTCAGTAACTAGCTTGCCCGAACCATCCGCTCCGATATCCAACAACGCATGTGCAAAAGTCCCTCTTGCGGTCCCTGATACAAAGGTCTGCCCAGTTTTTACCGTTTCCAAACGAATGGCCTCAACAGGACATACGATAGTACAGGCGCCGCAGCCTTCACAATGCATCGGCACAATTTCAAAACTTTCGTTAATCGCATCAAAACGGCATACTCCCCGGCACCGACCGCATTGTAAACAAACATCGCGGTTAATGACAGCCGCTCTGGCGCCGTAAAAATCCTCCGCCAATAAAACCTTATTATCCAGTAATAAATGCAGATTGGGGGCGTCTACATCACAATCGGCCAACATTTTATTTTTGACCAATAAACTTAATGATGAGACTACGGTGCTTTTTCCGGTACCGCCCTTGCCGCTTACAAATGAAACTTGTTTCAACTTTTAGCCCCCCTCTCGGCCTTGAATTGCGCATTTCCGGGCAACTTCGCCGAACTTGGTTTTCCAATCCGAAGTAGCTTCCGCAGGCAAGATGCCTTTCGAATAATTCTCGGCGATTTCCCGGGAAAAGGGGATTTCCAACAGAACTTCGATACCATTTTCAGCGCAGAACGGATGGATTATCTTTTCAGTAGGAGTCGCTTTATTGATGATTACTCCATAGGGAATCCCCATTTTTTGGATAAGTTCTGCGGCAATTTTAAGATCATGAAGCCCGAAAGGCGTCGGTTCCGTTACCAGGATGCAATAATCGCATCCGTGGACGGACTTCATCACCGAGCAAGAAGCCCCGGGAGGACAATCCAGTATCACTAATCCCTCATCACGCATCCGTTTCTTTAATTCACGAATAATCGGAATACCGACCGGTTCCCCGATATTTAAACGACCATGCAAAAAAGTCCCGGATTCATTCGTTTCAATCATTCCAATTGTCCGCTCGGTTTCATGAATAGCCCCAACGGGACAGGCTATCAGGCAAGCGCCGCAATGATGGCAAATTTCCGAAAATACCAGTACTTTATCTTTGATCACGGCTAAAGCGTGAAATTGACACGTTTTGGCACATTTACCGCATCCATTGCAAACCGAGCTATCCACCTCAGGTACAGGCACCTTTACTTCATAGGTTTTTTGAAGCTCCGGTTTTAGAAAGATTGCCCCATTGGGTTCCTCGACATCGCAATCGATATATTGACTGTTTTCGATAGAGTAAGCCAGACTAGCCGAAACAGTAGTTTTTCCGGTTCCGCCCTTGCCGCTTAAAACCGCAATTTTCATTTCGGGCTTCCCGCCCCCATGCCAAAATGCGAAGCAACTGCGGTATCGATCTTCTCCAGCGTTCCCCTTTTATACTCTTCAATATTTTCCCGGATTGAAGTCGCTTTTCCCCGACAAATCGAAATCCCGGCCGCATTCAAAACCTCCAAAGCGTTAGGCCCAACGTTCCCGGTAATTAATGCCAGAGTCCCATGCTCCGACACGATTTGAGCCCCAGCCACACCCGCGCCTCCACTCGATGCTCCCTGGTTGTCAATGGCTTCAAATTCCATGGTCTCTGAGTCCACAATCAAAAAAAAGGCCGCCCTGCCGAAGCGTTGATCCATGATACTTTCAAGCGTTTTTCCACTTGCTGAAACAGCAATTTTCATCGTCTATAGCCTCCTTAAAGCCCCATTCCTATAAAATATTATTGTCATATGCCCATAAATATTATACGCATATTATTGGCATATGTCAATTATTTATTTTATTGACTTTCATTTAAGGGCTGGGTATAGTTGATTCAGACTTCAAATTTTTCAATATATAGGAGGAGGCAGTAATAGGATGCATTTAACCCTTCTAGTCGACAACAACGCCGGGCACGGCCTCTTCGGTGAATGGGGTTTAAGTTTTTTTATTGAGGCGGATGGTAAAAAAATTCTCTTTGATACCGGCGCTTCGGATTTATTCCTCAAAAACGCCGCTCATTTAAAAATTGATCTATTGAATTTAAATTATCTGCTCTTCTCCCATGGTCATTACGATCATACTTGGGGGCTGGACTTTCTGCTGCAAAATTTTCTGGCTGCCAGGATACCTTGGGATCAACGTCCAACGCTCATCGCCCATCCCGGGGTGCTTATCCCCAAATTCCGGGATGACGGGAGCGAATTCGGAATGTTAATTCACGAATCAATATTGGAGCGCAATTTGAAGTCTAACTTGACTTCCACACCGTTTCAACTGACCGAAAACTTATTTTTCCTCGGCGAAATCCCCCGTAAATTTAATTTTGAAGGCAAGACGCCGCTGGGTCACACGGTAGCTTCCGGCAAGTCGGCCGCCGATTATCTGCTGGACGATACCGCCCTGGCTTATAAAACTCCAAAAGGGTTGATTGTTATTACGGGCTGCTCTCATTCCGGCATTTGTAATATTGTCGATTACGCCCGGGAAGTTTGCCTCGAGGATAAAGTTATCGACATCATCGGCGGCTTTCACCTCACGGATTTAAAAAGCGACGACCCGAAATTAACAGGCACATCGCGTTATTTAAAAGAATTGAACCCCGCTCAAATCCATCCTTGCCATTGTACGGACCTGCATTGTAAAATGGCTCTAGCGAAAGTGACCACTATCAATGAAGTCTGGAGCGGGCTCGTATTGGAATATTAAATTAAAATCATTTTGGACTGGTAAAATGATGTCTTTATGCTATGATATAAAGTTGACAGCCGAGAAATCAATATTCCCTTTATCATTAACCAGTTGTGCATCGGCGTGCACATATTCGACTTTGCCCACAAACATCTCGTGAGAGCCGGTAACGATGGAATCCACTACCTTGCATTCGATATTTACGGGACAATCGAGTAAAATGGGGGCATTGATTTTAAGGGCTTCAGCGGTTTTCACATTCATTTTGGCTAATTTATTCTCATCCCGTCCGCTGTGGCTGCCCAGATAATTAAAAATTTCGCTATAATCTTTAGAAACCAGATTAACCACAAAACAGCCGCTATCTTTAATCATGGAATAGGAATGCCGGGAAGGCACAATTCCCACCATCACCATGGGCGGGTCGTAACTGCAGTTGCAACAGTATGCTACGGCAAGCGCATTATCTTCGCCGTTTTTGCCCCGGCAGGAAACAATCACTTTCGGCACCGGTTGTAGGCACGACTTTGAATTAGCTTGTTTTTTATCCATTGGAACATCCTCCTTTATAATCATCGAGACTTTTTAACTTTGATGTTTATTTGAGAGAAAAACATAATCTCCCATTATTGCCGCACATATGCTCATAATAATATACCAATTATTACCCTTAAAGTCAATTCGTCGAAAATTATAATAAACGGCGGGATAAGCTCCTACCGTTTATAACAGGCTAAAATCATTCGACCGGATTTGGCTCTTTTTGCAGTTCAGCCAAACGTTTTTTTGACTTGTCCAAATCTTGCTCCATATAGCGGATTCGATCTTCTACCATAATCTCGCATTCAATCCGTTTCCGTTGCATTTCGTAGGTTAACTCATCCGGAATACGCAGATCTCCATTGCTAAAGAAGCTATTTGCATGGCATCCCCCGAACAATAAAACTTCGCCCAGCAGATCCGGCATGGTTCCTTGATAAGAATATTGTTATGTTTGAACTGTTCCATCAATCCGGTATTAGTCAGGCCACTTACCAAATTACCAAGAGCAAATTCAGGATGGCCGACAAACTGATGGCAAGGATATATTCCTCCATCCGGCGCAACCGCCAGGTACTCAAAGCCGGCGCCGCAAGCGGAAATCCGTTTATAAGTGCAAGGTCCTTGATAGAGATTCAGTTTAAAATGGTAAAAATGAAAAGGTTTACCTTGCGCCTGGCGTTCCAGATAAAGTGCAGCCAATCTCTCATATTCTTCAAAAATGGCCGATAAATGGTCCCTGGTAATAGTGCCTTTACCTATTTCCCCAATTGCCGGTTCGATGGATATTTCGCGAAAACCGAGATCGGCCAGATGGAGCACATCTTTAGAAAAATCCAAATTTTGAGCCGTGGTCCCCCGTATGTAATACTCTTTATCTCCGCGCTTATGGATTAAATTCAAAGTATTTGGGATGATCCGGTCGTACGAGCCTTCCCCGCCTGGCCGGAACGTACGGCGTCGTGCACTTCCTTGCGCCCGTCAATGCTGATAACTACATTATCGATATAACGGTTGATAAACTCTTGCTTTGCTTTATCCAGCAAGATTCCGTTGGTAGTCACTGTGAAATGAATCTGCTTACCGGTCTTGATTTCAGCCTCGCGACCATAAAATACTGTCTGCTTTAGCGTTTCAAAATTCAACAGCGGCTCGCCTCCGAAAAAATCCACTTCAATATTTTGGCGGTCGCCACTATGATCGATTAAAAATTGCAATGCTTTAATGGCAGTCTCCGGACTCATCATTTTCCGACCGGAATGATAATCGCCGGTTCCAGCAAAACAGTAGCTGCAACGCAAATTGCAATCATGCGCCACGTGAAGGCAGAGGGCCTTTAGTCCATTATTTTGTTCCAGTTTACCCTTGATTTCTTCCCAGGAAAGCTCCGGCGCATATAAAATAGTACTGCCGGTTCATTGTAAAAGCATGGATCATCGAAGAACCTCTTTTCTAGTAATAATTTTTTACAATCATATGCCCAAAATTTATTATAAATATCTCGCTATGGCTTGGCAAGTATTATTTTATTCATATTTCTTGATTCGACATTGATTTATGAATATATCATATTAACATACGCTAAGTAAATGCGTTTAATAAATTTCAATTACCTGACATTCTTACATAGCTCGGTCGGAACATTCCTCGCGCAGAAAAAAAGAAACGGCCTAATAAAACCAAGCAGTTTCCTTTGATTCCAATTATGATGAATTTGTATAAAATAGACAAAGAATGATTATTGGGTCAGCGTTTGCTCACATTTATCTTTTACCGATTTCACTAACAGAATTCCCACAAAAAGCGCGGTACAGGGGACAACCAAGGTCAGACCAATGGTCCCGGAAAGAGTTTTTAACAATTCCGACGCTACAAAGTTCATATTAAAAATCCGCCAGATTGATATACCCCTGGCTAGCAAAAACATCAGCATGGTTAATGCCCCTCCCGTATAAGCCAAGAGCAAAGTCGTCGACATAGTGCCGATGACCAAACGCCCAATGTTAATTCCCGAACGTATCAATTCCCCTCTGCCAATATCGGGCCTTTTCTCCTTAATCTCAGCCATGGCGGCTGCAATATCAATCGCTACATCCATAATAGCACCGGTTGCCGAAAGAATCACCGCGGCATAGAACAATTTAAGCAAGTCCAAATGTTCGTAACCGGAATACCGTAACGTTGTTGAAAAACTGGAAGTAGCCCCATTGATTTTCAAAGGGTCGCCGAATAAAAGTAAAATAATCCAAGTAATGATGCATCCGCTAAAAGCGCCGAGAAATGCCCCCAAAGCTTTTTTATTGAAACCGGCTATCATGAAAATAGTGATGAAACATAATCCGGCTACGATTAAAATCGCCAGTAACACCGGATCAAATTTTCCTTCCAAACTACAAGGTAATAGGACTTTCCAAATCACCAAAATTGTAAAGATAAAAGTGATAATAGCCTTGACACCGGTCCATCCGGCAAGGATAAGTAAAGCCGCAATAAACAGAATAAATAGCCATACCAAGTGCGTTTCGCGTAATGGTTCCAACATTCTGGCGCCCACTATTTTTTTATTATCCAAGGTATAACCAATAATCGCTTTTTCTCCGGTTTGATAAAACCACTCAAGCTCCACAGCACCCTGAAGCATATTGAGGACTTCGATTTTCCGGTTGCGATCCGCTCCGTCCAAAATCTGCACCGTGACCTTTTGATCGCCTTGACGAACAGTTCCCCGCTGGAAAACAAATTGATTGTCGGTTTTCAGTACAATACAGCGGGCTTCACGGTTTGCTGAAGATTGTTTATACTGTTCCGACGTAGGAATCAGAATGATGCCGATAGAAAATAGAATAATGACTGCACAAAAAATAATATCCCGAAACCGTTTGACATTACTAATTTTTTTTACCATGAAAATCACCACTTTTTAAGTATTCTGCATAGAGTCCATGGACAAAAAAATGAAAGAAGAGCTGCCCAAAAATGTTTCATTTTTAGTGACAGCCCCATAATAATTATCTTATCTAAGTTTACCGGTTGTTACCATTTTAGACCGGCACTCGTTATACTGTTTAAAGCTTTACAAATATCCGTATCGTCTTGATAACCGGCAAACTTTTCGGCTCCCGTTCCTTCAGCAGAGGTCATAACCGGGATCCCGGTATGAACATAAGAGGTCCAAAAAAGATTGGCGCGAGCATTCATCAAACGGCAAAAAGTCATAGAAACCGGTTTGTAACCACCATAAAGGGCAATCGACTGTTCCTTACTGAGATTGGCTTTTTGATCCCCAATGGCTTTTTCAATTGCGGTTTTTTCAGAGTCCTTTAAATTGCTCAAACCAAAATCAGCAGCCAACTTAAAGATACTGTCGTTGGAAGTGCTTTCTTTTTTCAAAATTTCGGCTACTTTTACATCCGCGACTTCAAAAGACATTTTTTGCTGTAAAAAGATTTCAGGACTTACGCGATATTCCTGACCCATCGATAAACCGAGACCACCGCATTCATGATCGCCGGTAACTACAATAAGCGTATCCTTGTGAGTTTTTTGAAATTCCAATGCAGCTGCTACAGCTCTATCCAAATCGAACATGTTAGCGATAGTGGAACCGGTGTCGTTGGCATGACAAGCCCAATCAACCTTACCTTCCTCGACCATTAAAAAGAAACCCTTTTTATTGGCGGATAAAATATCAATCGACTTGGAAACAATCTTGTCTAGGGGAAGATCGTCGGCTTTACGGTCCACAGCATACGGTAAGGCCTCATCATTGACATCACCGGGCAGATTGGCAAGAACTCTTTGACCGGGTTTTAAGGCCAAAAAGTCTTTAGAGGTCGTAGCGACAGCAAAACCTTTGTCGGTAGCTTCTTTATAGAGATCCCGTTTATCTTTGCGGCCTGTGGCTAAAAAATGTCCGTTACCGCCGCCACCTACGAAGAGATCGAAATTGCTATTGATTAACTGATTGGCAATGTCATCATATCTGTTTCTGCTATCGATATGAGCATAAAATGCCGCCGGAGTGGCATGTACAATCTTGACCGAAGAAACTATCCCGACCGCATAACCTTTTTGTTTTAAAGCTTCAGTAATAAAAGGAGTTTTTGTTGTTTTATCCTCCCGGTAACCGATTACCCCGCTAAGTGTTTTATACCCGGAAGAAATAGCAGTAGCCGTTGAAGCGGAGTCCGGCACCATACTGCTGGAATCATATGTAGTATCTACACCGATGACTTTCATCCGGTTCATGACCAATCGCTTGTTTTGGTCTTTGGCCGGAGTAGTAGGGCCGGCATTCAATTGTAATTCGGCTACCTGCCGTTGAGCCACACCCATACCATCGCCAATGAATAAGAAAATATATTTGGGTGGGGTTGTAGCAAAAGTAACCAAACTTGATAACAAAAACATCAATACGACTGCCAAGACCAAGGGAAATCTGCGTTTATAAAACTTGTTTACCATTTACAATTTCACTCCTTTTTCAAAATTTTTGAAGATGCTTTTTCAACTTTATACCGGGATTATTGAAGGTAAATTAATCTAATATTAACGATAGGTCAAATGAATATTAAACCTCGATCCGGCAAGTACATTGCAATTTTTTGATAAGACGCAGAAAATTGGCCGGATCGGTGTTTTTTAACCAACAAAATTGGTTATAAAATACCGGCAAAAATTAAAGCGCTTTTGAAAGTTACTTGCCGGATTCATGTTAAACAAATTTGTAGGAAATAAAAACTAAGTCGGGGAAGTTTGAGGAAGATAGACGAGCCTGGAGTCCGCGATTAGTCGTTTGAAGCAGGCCCAGTAATTATATCAGCAGGGATTCCTTGGCTGCTGATTTTTCCTTCTTTTAGTATAATCATCCGGTCTCCCAATTGGAGGGCTTCATTTTGATCATGCGTTACATGGATAATGGAGATATTCTCTTTTTGATGAATAAAGCGGAGTAATTCTTGTAGATGGTGTTTGGTCTGGGAATCAAGAGCTGATAGGGGTTCATCCAGCAAAAGCAGCGGCGGTCGCAGCAATAAAGCCCGTGCCAAAGATACCCGCTGTTTTTCACCGCCGCTCAAAAAATAAGGAGAGCGTTCCCAGAGGTGAGTTATTTCCATAATTTCCGATAACTCCGCCAGATAATTGACTACCTGGGGTTGATGGGCTACCCCTTTCACTTTGGCGCTAAATAAAATATTTTCTCGCACACTTAAAAAAGGATACAGTAAACTATCCTGGTATGCAAAGCCTAAACAGCGTTTTTCCGGTGGGACATCCGTAATATTTTTCCCGTCCGATAATATCTTGCCCTGGACTGGAGAGCGAAGACCGGCGATCAGTTCCAGCAACATTGTCTTGCCAGAACCGGTTGGCCCGGCAATCACTAAATATTCTCCTGTAGAGAGCCGAAAACTAATATCCTGCAACCGGAAAGAATCAGCGACATGAGATATTGTGCACAACTCCAAAAATGAAATGCTCATCGTTGCTCCTGGCGGGTGAGTATTTTAAAAACAGTCAAGACCAGCATAGCCGTAAGAAACAAAACAATTGCAATCGTTAATGCAAAACGGATTTCCCCAATCGACATATTCAGAAAAATAGCTGCCGACAAAGTCTCGGTTTTCATCCGGGTAACTCCGGCCAGCATAGCGGTGGCTCCGAACTCCCCTAAGGTTCTGGCCCAAGTCATAGCAATTCCCGCGCCAATTCCCCGTCTGGCCATCGGCAGGGTGACCCGTTTAAAAACCTCAGCCGGCGAACAGCCAAGGGTGCGGGCTATTTTTTCATATCGAAGATCGATCGCCGCAAAAGCTTCTTTAAAGGTTCTCACCGCGAATGGAAAGGCGACAAACCACTGGGCTATAATCACTCCCCCAGCCGAAAAAACGATATTGAGCCCAATCTTCGCCAAATCTCGGCCCAAAATGGGACCAAACAAAATCAATAGCGCCATCCCCGAAACTAACGGCGGTAGAATCAACGGTAAGTCCAACAACGTATCCAAGACTACTTTCCCCGGAAATGAATGTCTGGCTAAGATGTAGCCGCACGGCAGGGCGGTTCCCGCCGCTAGGGCAGTTGCTATGAACGTTGTTTTTAAGGTAAATTCCAAGGCAAACCGGAATTCGGGATTTTGAAACAGCGCCCAATATGAATCTTGAGCGCCGTATAAAACCAACCCTATAAAAACCAAACTAAAAAAAGCGATGACCACGCCGAATATCAGCCAAAAAAATATATGGAGCCAATAGCCTCTTAGCCATTGAAGCCCATCAAACCAGTTAAAGTTTAGTTTTAAATCCATATTTGGCAAATACAGCCGGACCTTCAGTCTTGGCGAACTCCATAAATGCTTCGGCCGCATCCTTTTGAGAGCTAAAGCTGAGAACAGCGCAGGGAATTTCATCGATTGAATTCTGGGACGGATCAATCATAATCATTTCCAACTTGGCGCTATTTTTGACTGCATCACTGTATTCGACAATTCCAGCGTCGCCTTGCCCCATGAGTAGAGCGGCGGTTACTTTCATCGGTGTTTCCATTAATGCCAAAGTATTTTTTTCAATCTCTTTGCTGATTCCCAATTTATTAAACACTTTCAAGGCTGAAGCCCCGATTGCGGTGGCCTTAGTATCCGGCAACACCAATTTCACTCCCGGTTTGGCAAGATCGACGACACTGGAAATTTTCGCCGGATTCCCCTTCGGGGTAATGATGACCGGAACGTGATAAGCCAATGGTCCTGCCATTTCCAGTATGTAACCGGCTTGTTTAGCCTTGGCCAAAAACGGCATGCCGCCGGGAATAAAAATATCGCCTTTTTTGCTCAGTTCCAATTGGCTGTATAACCCGCCCACATTGTTAAAGGTCATCTCTACCTTGACGCCGGTCTTTTGTTCATACATTGCGCTCAGCTCCGTAACAGGATCTTTAAGACCCGCCCCTACATAGGCAAATAAAGTCGGCTTTGAGGCTTCTGCCATAGCAACAGTACAAGCAAATAAAACCCCTAGCATGAACAAGATTAACATTCGATAACTTTTTACCGATTTAGACATTGAAAGCACCTCCATATTTTTTTGATGCAACCATCGCCGGACCTATCAACCACTGTCATCAGATTAAGGAGCCACCCAATAAACGTTCTTTCATCACCCAGGGCAGAAGCCGGATTTTTTTGTGCTCTCAGATCCCCTGGGCTGATGCCTACAGACGTCTTAACCCCACAAAGGGCTCGGTTAGGCTGATGGTATAGTTCCCCCAACCATCTCCATCCGGCAACCGATATCGGCGGGTTTGCCAAAATAGACCGCCGTTGTTACAACAGCATCGATACCGGTTTTCGCATATTCTCCGATATTATCTTCATGAATACCGCCGGCAGCCAAAATTACCAGCTGGGGATTGATCGCACGCAACTCTTGAACATACCGCTGCAAATCTACGGCAGCGATTTTGTCAAATTGGACTCCGTCGATTCCCGCTTTGCAAAACCGGAGCGCTTCATCAAAGGATTCCGCTTCCGCCAGGATTTTCTTTTCGCAAGCTTTCGCTTTGAGCTCCGGCAGGAGACGCAAAAATTGTTCATCATCTCCGATAAAGTTACGGTGTTGTTTGAATATCAAGACCGTTTCCGATAAACCGAGCCGGTGCGGTAATCCACCGCCGCATAAGACTGCTTTAATGGAGAGTTCTTTGGTGCCGGGAAAATTCTTACGGGTGGTAACAATACTGATCCGGGGATTCGCTTTGGTAGCTTGGTCAACCAGTTTCCGGGTGCGGGTGGCTATACCCGAACAATATTCAAAGATATTCATGACGGCTTTCCAAAACATATGCAAATTATTTGCCGATCCTTGCGCTTCAAAAAACACTTCATCCGGCGCAGTCCTTGTCCCGGACGGCAGCGTTTTAATCACATCCAGTTGTAACTTCCCAGCGATTCGCACTGCTTCCTCTGAACCGCACAGCACCATCGCCTCCCGACCGAAAAAACGGATTCGACCCCGTTGTTCTCCGATGCCCATGATATAGGTCGTTAAATCAAGATAAGGAACATCTTCTTTGATAATTTTCTCTAGCATCTCATCGGTGATATAAATCATTTTGAACCAGCTCCCATAAAAATCATTATACTCAAAGTCATTTTGTTGCCAGTGTTATTAATGTGTAAGATATTTAATCATCTCCATCAACAAAAACAAACTAGACAAAACATAACTGAACTTGAATCAATTATATGCCGATTCTTAGATAAAATCAACTATAGATATACGAAATACATAACATATATCTTACATTAATAAATAAAGGAAAACTGGGGAAAATAACATTAAAATTTAGGCCACTCAGTATTTCGGAGATTCAGATGAATTTATTTTATTATTCAACTCTAGCAGGTCTATTAGGGGCAGCCTTCATAAATGGGTTTACCTACCTATTCCGCTTTATTGGAGTTAAAACCAGCCTGCCCTGGGAAATAGCCGCCAATGTTTTTTTAGCCCCCCACTTCATTCACACTTCTTCCGGAGTTATTATCGGTTTAGTGGGAACAATTGCCTTAAGTACCGGAACTGCTCTGATAATTGCTTATATTATAAAATGGACGGGGTATAACCAGGCCTGGCTAAAAGGAATGCTTTGCACCGACGCCTTTGGTTTCATTACACTTGGACTTTTCATGAAACTATTAAATGTTTGGCCGCAGATCAGAAATGAACCCGGCACTAATCTGGTTGCCTTCACCGCTCTATCTAGTTTGGGAATAATTCAAGCCCTCTTATTGAAAAGATGGCAAAAGAATTTGGTATAAAAACAGAAAACTGAATTATCGATAAATTTTCAATCAGCGATTGCTACGTTATCCCATAAAAAATAGAATTCCCTTTTTAAGAACTGTTACTGAGTTTCTTGGTATTTCTCCTTACATAAGACAATGAAATTTTTTAACCCATCTGAAAGAAATTTATTCTTATGATATACGATATTAAATCTTCTTTCAAAATTGATATCTTTAATATTGATAATCCTTAGTTTCCCGTCTTTAACTTCATCTTCAACTATCATCTTGGAGATAACCGTTATTCCCATTCCCTTGGCAACGGCATTTTTAATAGCCTCAGCACTGGTGCAAACCCATGATGGCGACCATTCTAAACCATGGGTTGTCATTACCGATTCAAACAATTCCCTGGTTCCACTCCCTTTTTCCCGGACAATAAAAGCAACGCCATTTAATTCGGAGATGTCAATATTCGTTCTACTCTTCCATGGATGCTGCGGGCCGGCAATCAGAACTAACCGGTCATTCATGAAAGATTCCGTGACCAATTCTTTTGAATGAATTTTACCTTCCACCAGCCCGATATCAACCTCATCCGCTAAAATCATCCTTTCAATCACTTCTGTATTATCAACGACGGTTTCAACCCTACCATCGTGATTCAAGCTATTATAATCTTGAATGATATCCGCCAAAACACATATACCCACCGTGACGCTGGCGCCGATTCTTACCATACCTCCGGTGCTTTTTTCTTCTTGCATGACTTTATCCATTTCTTGTTGGAGTTTAATCATATGTCTAGCATAAGAAAGTAATTTCCGCCCTGCATTGGTAATGTACAGTCTCTTGCCTAATCTTTCAAATAATTGAACTCCATAATGTCTTTCCATTTCAGATATAGCCTGGCTTACCGATGGTTGCGTCATAAATAGACGCTGACCCGCTATAGTCATATTCCCACTATCACATACCTGAACAAATATCCGTAAATGTCGTAAAGTAATAGGACCCACCTCGTTATAGGTAATTGGCTATCATTTAAATAAGATTATACTATTTCCATTATGAATATGCTAGTGATATACTACAAATGAATTTTAGCCGGCCCAATCTCAGTTAAGACCATTTTTATTATTTAAACCACGATCCGGCAAGTTCTTATTTGTTATGAATTAATGAAGTACTTGTCGGATTCAGGTTAAAACAACAGGAGGAACATTGTAGAAATGAAAAAATTTTTGCAAATTAATCTGCTTGGCAAAATACCGGGTATCTTGCTATCAATTATCATTGCTTTGCCCGCCTGGTTTCTGGGGAAATTATTTCCCATTATCGGCGGTCCCGTTCTAGGTATTACCTTCGGTATGATAGCGACCTTATGGAAACGTCCGGCCGTTTTTCAAGGGGGCATCCAATACACTTCCAAAAAAATCCTTCAAGTAGCTATCATCCTTATTGGTTTTGAAATGAATCTTTTTACTATTTTTAAAGTGGGCAGGCAATCCCTTTTCGTGATGATATTTACCCTGAGTATCGCCTTTATAACGGCCTGGCTGGTAGCAAAGGCCCTAAAGATCCAGGGTAACGTCGGAACCCTCATCGGAGTCGGCACGGCCATTTGCGGAGGATCGGCCATCGCCGCCACAGCTCCTGTTATCAAAGCCAGTGATAAAGAAGTTGCTTATTCCATCTCTACCATCTTCTTTTTTAATATCGTGGCGGTTTTCTTATTCCCGTTTATCGGTCACTTGTTGGCGATGGGAAATACCGGTTTCGGGATGTGGGCCGGCACGGCCATCAACGATACTTCTTCGGTAGTGGCAGCCGGGTATTCATACAGCAACGCCGCTGGAAATTTTGCAACCATCGTCAAACTTACCCGGACATTAATGATCATTCCCGTAACCCTATTCTTAGCCATTTATACCTCAAGGAAAAAAGAGGCCCAACAGAATTTCAGTTTTACCAAAATATTTCCTTGGTTTGTATTAGGTTTTGTGATAGCTTCCATTATCAATACCACGGCTATCTTCCCCCACGAAATCATGAGTTTACTTTCCCTGGCCGGTAAATTTTTAATCGTGGTAGCCATGACCGCCATCGGGCTGAACACCCATATCAAAGAATTTCTCAGCCATGGGATCAAACCCATTTTACTGGGCCTAGCTTGTTGGATTGCCGTCGCTGTTATGTCCCTTGTCGTTCAACATATAATGGTTTTATGGTAAAAGGGTATTGACTCTCCGAGTAAGGCAGAAATGAGACGGTCCCGGCAAACCAATTTGCCGGGACCAGACCATCAAAATAACCAAGACCTACACGCTCAAATCAACCTTCTAATCGCCAGTCCGGCGCGCTCTTCAATCGAAACTTTTTCCCAAATAAAGTCCAAGCAATAAGATAATAAAAACCAAACTAGTAATGACGACATACAAATAATCTTTTTCTTTTAGAAACAGAATAACCGAAACTCCCACCCGAAAAATGGGCGTCAATACCAACAAAAATAAGTTACTGGTTGCCGAAGAAACTTTGAGCGGCAATTTCATAAACAAATCCATCGCCATGACTTTAAAGATACCGCTGCCGATGCCCAAAAGTCCGGAGATGACTCCGGCGACAACCATCATCCCAAATCCCCCGTATACTCCTGTAACTTTATAAGCCACTTTTCGATTCAAAGCATTATCGAAATATTCTCCGTGAAGTTTCAGTCTATCGGCCAATGGATCCGGCGAAACCGCTTTTGGAATTTCTTGAGACCCTTTTTTAAGCATTACCAAGGCCGAGTAAAGCAAAATTCCTCCGAAAATAAGTATAAAAAATTCGGATGAATCAAGCCTTTTCTTTGATGGTTTCTATGGTAATCTGTTCATCATTTCCCCTTTTCCATGATCATCGAATAATATTGATCGCCGATATGTTGGCAATCAATACGCTTAAATCCATATTCCATCAACCGGGACATCAATTTTTCCTTATCAAGCCTGTGTTCCAAGGGAGGCCCGGAGATCCTTTGGAGGACTTGCTTTTCCCACTCTATCACAACGAGCCGCCCTTTATCTTTTAGAATTCGTTTGATCTCGCCAATAAACGGACCCAGATCTTCTATTTCATGCAGTACATTGCAGATAAAAGCGAAAGAAACCGAACCGCTTTCCAGTTTAAGATCGTACTCAGCCGTTTTAACCGTTTCAATATTCGTCAATTTGTTGTGCTTTTTTCCTACTTCAACTTGCTGCAACATTTCATCGGTTATGTCCATAGCGTAGACCATCCCCCCAGGCCCAACAATCCGGCCCGCCGGGAACGTAAAATAACCGATACCGCATCCAATATCGGCCATGATCTCTCCTGTTTTTAGCCCTAGCTTCTTCAACGTTTCTTCCGGCGGTAACGTCCTCCTGCGCTCCGGGTTATCCAATTTATTTTTCTGGGATATATCAAATTGATGCGTCACTTTTATTCCCCCGTTTCCCCTTTTTCGGGCCAATTTCTCATGGCCCCCATATTATAAACATTACTATAGCCTAGTCTTGCCAAAATCCCTACTGCACGAAGATTTTAGGAAAATGCCCTCATCGGGCAAAACCGAACACATTTTTTACAGTCAATGCATTTGGCAGCATCAACAACAGGCGCATTAAAACCTTTCTGAGACAGAGCGCCTACTGGACATACTTTGAGAGCAGGACAAGGATGATTTTGGGGACAACATTTTAGATCGACAGCGATCGTCATGGGTTTTTTCCTTTCATAATAAAATAGTGGAATTATTAATTAAGTATTAAATTAACTGCTTAAATAGTAATGGAAAGTGTAATTTTTGTCAAGAGGTTTATACGGACCTTTTGAATAAAAAACTCCACTATCCGATTTAACTCATAATTTAGCAAGGAACTTTTAAAATCTTGGTGAATTAAAATTGAAAAGAAAGGAAACTCTCCCATGCCTCAAAAGTTGCTGCACAAAGTGGGTTTAAAAATCGGCCACTATTCCAATATCAAGGACCAAACCGGCCTTACTGCTTTTATTGCCGAAAAGGGCGCTGAAATAGGAATCGATATCCGCGGTTCCAGCACCGGAACCCTCAACACCCCGGCCTATGACCCAAAGTCGTCGGGGAAAATTGTTCACGCAGTAGTTCTGACCGGAGGCAGCATCTTTGGCCTGGAGTCGGCCTTTGGGGTGCTGGCATATTTAGAGCACCAAGGTATCGGCAACAATAAACTCGGTAAGGCTGTTCCCGGCATCACCGGTGCTGTTATATACGATTTAGGTTTTGGTAATGATAGTAGACCTACCCGGGAAAATGGCTATCAAGCCGCGCTGGGAAGTTCTTATGAGCATTTGGGTCAGGGCAGTATCGGGGTCGGAACCGGTGCCACCATCGGGAAATGGTTCGGCGGCCAAAAAACCAAAGGCGGTTTTGGGATAGCCGCTAAAATACTGGCAAAAGATATCATCGTAGCAGCATTTGTAGTAACCAACGCCATGGGTAATCTGATTCCTACGGCTGACCCTGAAAGAGTCCGGACCGATTCATTTTATCAAGGTCTTGACATGAACCATCTCAAAGGTTTTTCCGGTTTGTTGGATCTGACCGGACAAAATACCACCCTGGCGGTGATCGCTACGAATGTAAAGATGGATAAGATTCAATTAATGAAAGTGGCGGAACTGGCTCATGACGGGATGGCCCGCTCCATCTATCCGGTTCATACCAACCTGGACGGCGATGTAATCTTTGCCCTCTCTTCTCTGAGTGGAGAGCGGTTGGAACCGACTTTGCCTGACACCGTACTGGTGGATCTGATCGGATTGGCGGCGGCCGATGCTTTAGTTGATGCGATCAATAACAGTGTGGAATATGCAAATTCATAGGCACTCACAATGCCGCAGCCGGCTCTAACAAGCTTCGCACCTTATCCAAAATAATATGTCCCAGTTCGGTTTTGGTCAACTTTGGCAGACTATCCACCTGGCCGGAGCGATGGATGATCCGGATAATATTGGTGTCTCCTCCAAATCCGGCCCCCTCCTCGGTTAAATCATTGGCCACGATTAAATCCAAATTTTTATGAACCAGTTTTTCCCGGCTATATTCCAAAAGATTCTGGGTCTCAGCCGCGAAACCCACTAGAATGTGATTTCCTTTGTTCTGGCCCAGTTCCAAGAGAATATCGGTATTCTTTTCCAGCTCCAGTGTCAACCCGTTATTCGTCTTTTTGATTTTCTCGGGTGACACCGCTTTAGGGCGATAGTCAGCCACTGCCGCCGCCATGATCACGATATCCTGATCCTGATAGTGAGCCATTACTTGGCGATACATTTCAGCGGCAGATTCAACCGGAATCAACAAATCCACATTATTAGGCCTTGGTAAGCCCACCGGCCCGGATATCAATGTTACCACCGCATCGCGTTCTGCCGCCGCCCGGGCCAGCGCGTAACCCATTTTGCCCGAAGAATGATTGGAGATGAAACGGACCGGGTCGATTGCTTCCCGGGTTGGACCCGCCGTAATCAGAATGCGTTTTCCGGCTAAATCCGGCTGTCTGATTAGCAATTTAACGATTGCGGCAAGGAGCGTCTCGGGAGAAGCCATTTTTCCCTCACCCACATCACCGCAAGCCAGGCGGCCCGTCTCCGGAGCAATCAATCGATAATTGAATGATTTTAGCCTGCTAATATTCTCCTGAACAATCGGATTTTGATACATATGGGTATTCATAGCCGGGGCGAGCAGAACCGGAGCCCCGGTAGCCATAATGGTGGTGGAGAGCAAATCATCGGCGATGCCACCCGCGATTTTTCCGATCATATCGGCAGTTGCGGGGGCAACCACCAATAAGTCGGCCTTCTTGGCCAGAGCGATGTGTTCGATCTCCCAACTCCCCGGTTGCTGAAACATTTCCACTGCCACCGGATTTTGGCTCAAAGTCTGAAAAGTGAGCGGAGTCACAAATTCCGTAGCCGCCCGGGTCATCACGACATTAACATTCGCGCCCAGTTTTTTAAGCCGGCTCACGAGGTCACAGGCTTTATAGGCGGCGATTCCGCCGGTTACCCCTAGTACAATATTCTTGTTTTGTAGCATGAGATGTTCCTTATCCGCTTTTACGTCATAACAAGCACAAAATACCAATTTAGTAAAAATCAAATAAACATAGTAAATTTATTAGTATTGTTGAATATTATTTTATTCTTGAAGAAAATATATGTCAACTTCTTCCGATCATTTATCTCTTTGATTTGTTATCATGACAGCGGCTTGTCTCTTCAGGTTAGCGCTTATGAGCCAACGGGGAATTACAAAAATAAATTGAAATCTTCATACAATCTTCATATTAACCGGTTATGATTCAATTACGTGAGAGTTTACTGTAACCTAGGGAGTTGATAATTATGAATCTCGGAAATACAACCGCAATCTTAGTAGTTGCTATTATTATGTTTTTAGTCGGTAGAAAAATATTCAGAAGCGGAAGCTGTTGCTGTAATCATGACTCCAGTACCGGAAATGGGAAAAAAAGAGTTCATGACTCCATCGTTAAAAGTGATGGTCAAAAGCAAGCTTCGCCCACCGGGGAAAAAGCTCGCGATGCCATTTGCGGCATGGACATTGTAAAGGATTCAGCTATCACTATTACAACAGAAATTAATGGTGAAACTTATTATTTCTGTTGTCTAAGTTGTGCCCGGAAATTTGCCTTGAAAAATCGAATATAATTAAAGCGGCTGCTTTTTAATCTGGTTGCCGTTATAGTTTATATACGGTATTCCAGGTCTATATCGCCTGTAAAGCATGGTCCAAATCCTGGATTAAATCATCAACATCTTCAATGCCAACCGATAATCTTACCA
>WSSedL1CaDRAFT_10000159_pt1 | contig 46477 bp, 26 predicted proteins | sample WetSurSL1Cattail_FD_9464 | JGI IMG/M metagenome (IMG submission 9464)
ACCATCAACGCTAAAATCCTGTCCGGTAATGTACGTTGCTGCCGGTGACGCCAGAAAACAAATCATAGCGGCCAGTTCCTCCGGGCTGCCAAAGCGGTGCAAAGGCATACGATTAAGAATTTTAGATTTGCGGTCATCATCCATCACTTGTTGCGACATTTCGGAAGGAAACCATCCCGGTGAAACGGAGTTAACCAATATATTATCAGCACTCCACTCTACCGCCAAACCACGCGTAAGACCTAACACGGCAGCTTTGCTTGACGAATAAGGTACTACTTCCGAGAATCCCAGATACGAAGCCATAGACGATATACTAATAATACGCCCGATATGCGCCGATCTTTTCAGGTACGGATAAGCTTGTTTACAACACAATAAAACTCCAGTTACATTTACGTTGTGAATAGAGTCCCAAAGTTCCTTGCTTACTTCTTCAGCTCTGACCCGTTGCGTAATTCCGGCATTGTTTACTAACACATCTATGCCTCCACCCTCACCAATTTCGGTTATTTTTTGTCGGATACTTTCTTCGCTGCTCACGTCAATAGTATCAAAAATCACAGTCTCAGGAATAGCTTGATTGATATCAACCTTTGGTTTTCCTGAGCGACTCAATGCGAAAACAGTGGCACCACATTGAGCCAGACTAATAGCTTGTTGCAGACCCAAGCCACTCGAAGCGCCTGTGACAATAATCCGAAGCCCTTCGAGTGAATATAATTGCTGTAGTTTATCCATATCAGATTTCAGTTAATGAAGCATCTTTAAATGAAAATCCCCATCCCGGACGATCGTGAGGAAGTGTATAACCGTTCTTAATTTCGAGCGGGTAATCAATGAGCGGATCAATCCAGTCGAAAGACTCGGCACCTACACCGTTACTTACAGTACAAAGCAAAGGGATATCGTAATCTTTGTAATAATGAGGAAGTACCGGAATATTAAAACTTTTTGCTAATGCAGCACTATCGCGCCACGCTTCCACACCACCCAAACGAAGTATGTCGGGTTGCCAAATATCCAGTGCATTACGTGTTAGAAGTTCACGCAGTGGCAAAGTTGAATATTCGCGTTCGCCCATAGCCAAAGAGATTCCGGCCTGATTGCGCAACAGTGCATATCCTTCAAAATCGGAATGATCAATCGGTTCTTCAAACCATTGTATATTAAGATCCCGAGCTGCCCGTGCCAATGCCAATGCATTGGGAACCGTCATTCCCTGATTGGCATCCATCATAATTCCTATTTCGTTTCCTACAGCAGCACGAACTTGTTGAAGACGATCAAAATCTTCTTTCCAGTCAGGTTTACCTACTTTGATCTTTACTGCACGAAATCCACGTGACTTGTAATCGGTTACTTCGGCAATCAATTCTTCGGGAGTGTATGAACTCCAACCTCCACTACCGTAAATTGAAATCGGCTTACGGGATCCACCCAGCACTTTCCAGATAGGCTGACCAAGTTTCTTACACCAGGCATCCCACATGGCCATATTATATGCAGCCTGTGCCCAACGGTTTATACCTTCCAATCCGAAATATTCATTTGCATGATTCAGTTCTTCGAAACATTTCACCGTTTCATTTACTTCACGTCCAATGACCATTTCACCAACATCCTTCATTGCTCCTGCAATTGCTCCCGGACTATACTGAAAGCTTAAAAGATATGATTCACCTACAATACCACTTTCGGTAGTGATACGCAACACCAGAAAAGATATTTCTGTCAGTATGTGTGTTGCATCTGCAATTGGTTTCTTCAGCTGAGCTGTAGCTTTGAAAACCGCATAATTTTTAATTTTAGTCATTGCTATGTATTTAATTATTTAAAACTGCATAATCTAATGTGCAGCACATGTTCCTTTTTATCAATGGCGTATTTCTTCAGTACGCCCGGCCCGCAACTACTGTTTCCCAAGCCCAAAACAGCACAATCCAGACTTAAAATAACTTCTTTGCGTGGAATGAAGTTACATTGGTGCGCTTCATTAGCCAGATCATTAACGGCATAATGGATGGCAGAAGCCGAAAAACTTTTTTCCACCGCTTCTACACGGATGCCCTGTCCTTTTTTATTGCTAAGCACTAAATACCGGATATCTTCCCGGTTTCCGGTTTCCTGAGGACGGGGATAATCAAAAGCCTGCCTGGTAACGGTGCTTTTCCAAAGCCCCATGGTAGTGGAACTCTTCCTGTCGGGATAGTTTTCCCACGGTCCTTGTCCGTACCAACTGTAATTTTCAAAATTCGGATTCAACGCCAGTCCAATACCCAGTCGTGGCAGTTCGGGCAAAGTTCCTGTGGGATTAAACCTGCATTCCATATCAATCTGTCCGTTGGAACTTACTGTATAGCTTGTTTTTGTACTTATTTTTCCATTTTTATAGTAATTGGTTTTATAAACCTGAAGCACTAAAGCTCCATCTTTTCGAACAAAATGGACAACCGAATCAACCGCCACTCTGGGAGAATCCAGTCCCTGCGTTTTCCAGTCTTTGGCAATCCAGCTTCCAAAACCTTTATCGTTATCGGTTGGTGCACGGAACGCCTGAATAACCGGTTGATTCTCGAATCCGACTGATTTAGCTAACGCTTCCGTCCCTTTATAAACCAAAGATTTCATCGTTCCGGTTTTGGTATCCCAGGCAGCCGAGAATTCGCTTCCGGAAACAGTCAGGTTATTATTCGCTTCACTGATTTTCAGTTTCCCCTTATTCGAAATATCAGAGGATGCCAACGCAGCTTCATGGATACAGAATTGTTCCCACGCTACTTCGTGTCCTTTTTTAGCCCAGACACAATCGGCTTTCAGCACAAAAGCAATTTTCAGACGAACATCGCCAAGCGGCATTTTCATTCCGGCAACCGGAGAAGTCACCCGCACGCTATCACCCGCCCACACCGAAGGCAAAACGATCTCCCCTTTTTTCGTTTCTTTTCCATCCACGGTCAGAGTCCACACACAACGGTATGAAGATAAATCGATATGATTATTTCTGTTTATGATCAACAGCTTGTCATCCTGCTTTGAAATGGCAACAGGCTGATACACCTTTTTCACTTCCCAATATTTGGGCGTAAGTTCGCGTTCGCCGGTTACGATCCCTTTTATACAAAATGCTTTCAGATTGGGCACATCGCCAAAATCGCCCCCATACGAAACCTGCGTTTTTCCGTTTGGAAGTGTTTTATATAAACTCTCGTCGGCCCATTCCCAGATAAAACCACCCAACATCCGCTTGTTCGAATACATTTCATCCCAATAATCCTGCAGGTTTCCACCCGCATTGCCCATCACATGCGCATACTCACTGGTCATTACCGGGCGAGTATCATTGGTTCGTCGGGCAATGTCCAACAACCTTTCCCATCGGGCATTTTCAGGACGTTCGGCTTCTCCTTTATCCGTTTTTACGCCGGGGTTCAGGTATTCCTGCTCCACACGCGGATAAAAACGGCTAATTACATCCACAGTCGACGGATCGGGTTCGCCGTTCAACCCCTGCGCTCCTTCATAATGAATGGGACGTGTAGGATCAAAATCTTTCAACCAGGCTGAGTTTGCAGCAAAGTTAGGTCCGTAACCGGCTTCATTGCCCAGACTCCACATCACTACCGAAGGATGATTTTTATCGCGTTCGGCCAGTCGGATGGCACGATCGAGAAATGCCGTAGCCCATTCCGGGTCGGCAGCCAATCCACCACGCAAACCATGTTCTTCGATATCTGCTTCATCCATTACATATAAACCCAGCGAATCGCACAACTCATACCAACGGGTTACATTCGGATAATGGCAGGTTCGGACGGCATTGATATTTGCCTGTTTCATTAGCAATATATCCTGCAACATCCTTTTTTCGGTCATCACCTTTCCCGTTCGCGGGTCATGCTCATGACGATTTACACCACGTAATCGAATCGGTTTACCGTTGACTAGCATTTGCCCGTTCGAAATTTCGACAGAGCGAAAACCGATGCGTTGAGAAACTCTTTCGATAACTTTTCCGGAAGCATCTTCCAAAGAAATCAGTAATGTGTATAGGTTCGGAGTTTCAGCAGTCCACTTCAACGGATTCCGTATCTCCGCTTTCAAGCGTCCGAACTTACGTGGTCCACGCTGCGGATTCCATTCATTCATCAAAGCTGCTTTATGCTCCAGATTCAGAATGTCCGAGACATCGGCTGTGACATTTACCAGACCTTCTATCGTTGCACGCACTTTGTAACCCGTGCCGGTGGCTGAGCCGAAAACAGAAAATTTAGGATCTATTTCCAGGCTTGCATTTTCGTATTTTTTATCCAGCACGGTACGAACAGCCACATCTGTGATTCGCACATCGGGGGTATGATACAGGGTTATGTCGCGCTGAATTCCTCCCATTCGCCACATATCCTGATCTTCGAGATACGAGCCGTCGCAGTATTTATACACTTCCACAGCCAGTTTGTTTTCGCCCGACCGGAGGTAATTGGTCACATTAAACTCGCTGGGTTCCATGCTTCCCTGACTGTACCCAACCCGCTTACCATTAATCCATACATAAAACGCACTTTGTACACCCTCAAAACGCAAAAAAGTCTGACCTTCCGCTTTCCACTCTGCCGGCAAGACAAAAGTACGGCGGTATTGCCCTACCGGGTTACGCTCTTTGAATGTGGTATAATTTTCTTTGGGAACAGAAGTTACACGGGGAGGATCGATACGGAATGGATAACCTGAAGATACATAAATAGGTGTACCGTATCCGTTCACTTCCCAATTGGCCGGAACAGGAAAACCTACCCAGGACTTATCATTGAAATTCTCAGTATAAAAATCAGCGATCCGTCCATCGGGAGTTGGCGACCAGTGAAATTTCCACACACCGTTTAAACTCATGCTCCGATCGCCCGACTGACTACCATAAGCAATAAAAGCCGCCCGTGCAGGTTCGCGATTGATCTGAAGAACGTACTGGTTTTCCCAGTCGGGTTGCTGGGCTTTCAAAGAAACCAATGTTGTCAAAAAGAAAATCAGAGCAAAGATTCGTTGCATTTTTCGTTGGAAATTTATATAAAAAAAGACGTTGAAAATAGGCTCTTGTACTCAAAAGACAGACTTTTCAATTTATTTACAATAAAATTAATCGTTGTGTAAACAATATTGAGAATTGTGTTTTATATTTGTATTCAATTTAAATACAGATGCCAACACTTTTCTATTTCTTTGGATTACGTTTTTTCTTTTACTCAAATGACCATGAACCAATTCATGTTCATGTGAGTAATAGTGATGGAGAAGCTAAGTTCAAAGTTAGTCCATTGAAATTGATTGAAAACAGAGGTTTAAAACCAAAAGACATTCGATACGCAGAGGCTGCTATCGAAGAAAACAAGGAAATTATCATTCAGCGTTGGTATGAATTTCACAAAAAATAATAACTATCTATGGAAACATACAAAATATGGTTTGACGAACAAAACCTTTACTTGCAAACAAATAAAGGCAAAATATTTAAACATATTCTTTCCGAGTTTCCTTTATTGGAAAAGGCTACCTGTTCACAAAGAGAGAACTATCAAATTTCTCCTTTTGGAATTCATTGGCCTGAAATTGATGAAGACTTAAGCTTTAATGGGCTGACAAAAAAAAATCATTCAAGGCTTTCTATTTAACTGCTACTGCACCTCCAACGAATCAAAGCACAGCCCTTGCATGTTTTCTCCGGAAAGAACCACGCGGTAACTTCCGGCATTGATATAGGTTCCGGTGGTGGTACTGACTTGTTTCCATTTTTCCTGAGTTTCGGGAAAAGTAATATCATCACTTCGAAGCACAGTTCCATTGGCAGCTATTAATTGCATCCTGACTTTAATGGCTTTTCCGGTCGTATTCGTATAGTTAAATCGTAGGGCATAAATTTGTGCCAATCCGGTAGAAACATTCCACTGAATGGAGCTGGAACTTGCTTTTCCAAACTTTATTCCCGCTTTATTTTTAATGTTTATTTTCTCCGACTTTCCCTTCACGGTAGCTTGTTCGGCTTCATAAATCGTACTTGTCCGGACATTTTTATCTTCAGGGAGCATTTCTTTAGACGTTTTCTCCAATACATCTTTGTCCGCCTTTTCCCACGACCAGTCGGTTTGTTGAGCTTGAACGGCTTTGCTGTTTTTGTCGGTCGTAGCAATTGCAATAGCCGAAATAATTGCTTGCCCGGCTTTTACTTCGGGGAAGGATATTTCCAGATTTCCACCTTTTACATTCGCATAAATTACTTTTTTCAATGCTCCGTCGTGACCGCTTTCCGCCCAGATATCAAGATCCTTTAGCACCACCGAATCATTTACTGCCACATCAAAGATACGCAAGCCTTCGCAATCAGTAGCCTTGCCACCTCCGGTTCCATGCCACGGTTCGGTGAAATAAAGTTCAACACGATAACGTCCATCGGGAACAGCAAAATGATAGTTCAGTTTATGACGACCAAAACGGAAATATCCGAACAAAGTCCAGTCTCTGGTTCCGCGAATCGGATCATTTGTAACGTTCTGACTGGCCAGATAAGGATTTAATCCCTTAAAATCGCCAGCCCACGAACGGGAAACGGTACTATCGTCTTTAGCCCATAGCTGACCGGATTCGTCGGTATAATTATCGCCACCGCAATTTACCCTGTAAAGGTAATTGTAGCCCGGATCACCCAGGGTGATTGGATGACCTGAAGTCATCTGATCACGTGTGTAAAGCGCATCAAAATGCGGTGCTTTTTCCAGATTATTCAATACGATCACATCTTCCGCTGCTGCTTTTCCTCCAACATAACCCACAGCACGAAGCACATTGTAACGGACATCCCTGTTTTCCCACATAAAATGCGTACCCCTTCCGTTATTCTTCTTTTTACCCAAATAGTTATCATTGGTGGCATCGTTATACAGTTTCACACTGTCGCAATTGCTGTAAGCTTCCACGGTAGCACGGGTGCGCTTTTTAAACCGGTCTGGCCATGTATGCGAAACCAGATACACCATCGGATCTTTTTTAGCCGAAACATAATTGGCACGATACATATAATAAGCATCCGTTGGTTGCTCCCAGGGCGAAACAAGGCCTTTGTAGTTAAACGGTCCTACTTTATCAATAGTCCGATAAGCTTCGTCGGGTTGACGGCGACCGGGGTTGTCGTGCGAACTGAACACCCACTGAAACTGTCCGCAAATACTGTCTTTAACTTGCTCGGCCAGCTTTATCTTTTTCTCCAGCAACTGACAGGCACGGTCTTCGCTCCATTTGCCGTTAACGTCAAAAGTTACCGGTTCGGTATGAAAACCAAGCGTACGCCATGCACCGTATTCGCCGTTAAGCAACTGATTTTTCTGTGCCAGCTCATGTCCGTAATTGTCAATATTTCCGCCATAGGTTCCACTCCAGTTCTGAACCACATTCCAGTCCGTCCCTTCGCCCCCGTTACAGGTTGTAATCACACGCATGGTGCGGGCTGTAGGATCCATTTCGCGAATAATATCCGAACATTCTTTCGCAAAATCACGGGGTAACACGCTTTCGTTTTGCAGACCCCACATCACCAGCGAAGGTGAATTGCGGTGTTCTTTCACCCACTGACGAAGTAATTGTTTGAAGTTAGCTCTGAATTCCGGAGTATCGTACCAGATATGGGCGGAAAATTGCGACCAAAGCAGCAAGCCTTTTTCGTCCAACAAACGTTGATATTCCAAATTATGCGGTTGGTGGGCATCACGGAAAGCATTAAATCCGGCTGCCTGAATTTGTTTAATCCGCGAAGCGATTTGTTCGTTGGAAAAAGCATGCGACTGGCCAAATTGATTTTCGTATTCGCAGGTACCGTTGATAAAAGTTGGTTTTCCATTGAGATAAAAACGACTGTCACCGTCGTTGCGCTTCACCGGCCAACTGATGGTGCGAATACCATAAGGCGTTGAAATTTCATCGGTAGTCTTATCATTTTGCTTAATCATGGAAGCCAGCTTATAGAGATAAGGCTTATCGGTACTCCAAAGCGTTGGTTTGGCAACAGGCGATGACTGTTTTACTATTCTTGTTTCACCGGCTTTCAGCGTTACTTTTTCAGCCTGACGGAAAACAGCAATACCGTCTTCGTTATTCAGTTTATTCACCACCTCTATGTCGGCCGTTTCGGCAGAATAGTTTTTTACTTCTGTTTCGATAAATACAGAATCGGCTTTTTCGTTATTCCATATATGCACGCCAAACGGTTCTATACGAACATTATTCGTTATTTCCAACACAACAGGTCGGAAAATACCAAATGGTTGCGAGCCTTCACTGAAACCCCACTCCGACGAACAGCCACCACACACCCAAGGCATGTCCGAAATCATTTCGGGATGCTGAGCCACGACAGTCAGTTGATTGCTTTGTCCGGGTTTAACAACGTCACTTACATCAAGCGTCAGCGTGGTTCGTCCGCTCACAAACCGACCTAAGTTTTTTCCATTCAATATCACGATTGCATAAGTTCCTACACCATCGAAGCGGATAAAACTCCGTTGACCGGCATTGACGGTTGGAGCAATAAACGATTTGGAATAGGTAGCCGTTCCATGAAGATTTCCATGTGTCAACTGACGATAACCAAAATAATCGTCCCAGTTGTGAGGGATATTTACTTTCAGCGTATCATTCTTCATCCAGGTTTTCCAGCTCTCGTTGAGATTGATCGTTGTGCGACGCTCTTTGACTTCCGGTGTAGGGAAACTTACTTCCGAACGCCCCATGGGTTTACTGGTAGCCACAGCAATGCCGCGTTGATTAAACTTATTTACGGCACAATAAAAATGATAAACCACGCCTTTATAATTGATAACGTAACTTTTATGAGCAAACTGTTCATCGTAACTTTTGGATGGAATAATCAAATCATCGCCTTTCCAGTCGTACCAATGAACGAGGTCATAACTACAGGCAAAAGTATTATAGGCTTTGTAAGGCTTATTGGTATTGAACGCCGAAAAATAAAACATGACGTACAGGTTTCCAAACTGCTGAATCTGCGCATCGCCGGTAATCATACCTTGTATTTCGTGAGCAAAAACCGGATTTTCTGAATAACGCTTCCAGGTTTTCAGATCGTTAGAAAGTGCAATACCGATACGCTCGCCTTTCAGCTTTGTTTCTGGATGTATACCTCCCGCATTGTAATACATCACAAAGGGTGCTCCAAGGTTTTTCTTCTTATCCCAATAAATGGTACTTTTATATTGAATCAGGTTTTCAAACCATTGTGCATCTTCGTCTTTGTTAGAAAGGACAGGAGTCAGAGCCGATTGCCATTCCAATGCTTTCCCCAGATTTTTTGCATCCGTCCAGGCCAGTCCTATGCTTAGTGGTCCTTGCTCATATCCTGCGGTTGGGCCACCGATATAGGTCATCCAGTATTTGCCTTTGTAAGGTTGCAGCTCGTAACTTCCACCCCAGGTCATATTAGGCAAAGCCGGGAATCCACCCCGCTGATTGCAGTCCCACATACCATCGCGATACGAGAGCAGACGTCCTTTTATATTCCAGTGCAACAAGTCGTCGCTTTCAGCCATCCAGGTTTCGTAACCACGACCGTCATTACCCGCTTTGCCGTTGTAAATAACAAAAGTCATATACCATTTGTCACCCTTGCGGAATACTGTGGGGCAATCCATTTTGTGGTTATTATCTTTAGGAGCAAGTGCCAATCCGTATTTATAAGGCGTTTTTACCTGCTCGTAAATCTCAGCCATGCGGGATTGAGAAACCACTTTACCCCCACCCCCTCTCCCTTGGGAGAATGGAGAAGAACTGTATACCATCAGTGAGAAAAACATGAGAATATAAAGAGTCGTTATTCTTATTCTTTGAGGCATCTTAATTTAAATAGGTATTAAATATACGAAAATTGCTTTATGAAGATATTTACATTTAGAAATTCAGGTCTAATCCTTCACACACCGCACCGACCAAGCGTTTTGCGGATCGGAAGAACCCAAATGATTTTTATAACAGGCGTCATTATACGAGAGGAACATTCTGAATACATACTTCTCTGTTTGACGGTTTGAACACCACCAATGACCGTATTTTCCTAATGCACCGTAACTTCCTTTAGCAGCACGCCAGCCGGCCGGTAATCCATTGAATCCACTTTCGTTGGTAGCATCAGCATTCGGACTTATCCAATGTTCAGCTCCTGTTTCTTTCAATTTTCCAATCGCTTTCACTTTTCCACCCAATAAATCATCGAGCAGTTTGAATTCTTCTATTGTAGGGACATGCCAACCTATCGGACAGATATTTCTGCTATCCGTAACAGCATACCATGTATAAAGTCTTCCATAAATCGTTGCATTTTTCACATCACCATCGTACACGAACTGATATTTTGGTTCTGCTTCTGCTCTATAGTCGAGCGTGTCGGGAATAGTAGTCTGAATAGGGTCTCCATTTCGATAATGAGTAGTTCGCAGGTTTTCGTCCATCCAAATCTGATTCCCAATTGTTATGGTTTTATAAACATTGCCATCAATATCGGTAACTACATTGTCAGTTGTAATACTTTGCGCCTGAAGTTTCAAAAAGAAAAAACTTAGCAATAATAGCAATCCAATGGTTTGATAACTTTTCATATACTACGTTATTACATCACCCCTCTCCTCATGGAGAGGGGTTGGTGGGGGTATCAATAAAACATCCAATCCATAGTTGCTTCGTCGCCTGTTCCGGCAAGCCCGGCGTTGCGTGTAGCGATGTCGGCATTCGTAAAGCCCAAAACAACACACAGCCCTTTAGGCAACATCAGCTTATTTTTTCCGGCTTTGAAATTATAAGCGTGTACATTGATAGCCGGCAGATCATCCACTTTCAAGGCATTCATCAGAACCGGATCGGCCTGACCGTATAGATTGGCAGCGGCATCGGTTTCGAGCGTGGGTGCTTTGGCATATTTACGCTGATCGTCGCGGAAGAATCCCACCAGCAGTTTTACCGCTGTTTTACTTTCAAACTCAATGATGGTACCTTTGTTAGCCTGCCCGGCCGAATTCAACAAACAGGCATTCAGGCCAACAAGTTCCGGAGCTATTTCTTCAACATCCGAGTTAATGTCCGAATACAGCGATACGCCATTAGCAAGTTTTACCGTTGCAATATTACTGATTAATTTTATATCCGCAGCAGGAAGTGCTGTAATTACTACCGGTTTTTGAACGCCACTGTTCAGCTTCGATTTCAGCAAAGCCAGGTTGTTTTTATAATTTTGGAATTCCTTTTGGTAATGGACCAACAGTTCTTCCCAGGTTTTGTTCTTGCCATCGTCGCCCCCTATCGGAATGCGGCGTTGTGAGGTTTGCATACTGTTGGCATACCAATAACTGTTTTTAGTCAGCTCCACCAGTTTAGTATAATGTTCCAGACTTTTTTCAAGAAAAGGAACAGCAGCATCCAGATTCTTCACATCTTTGCCCCATTGGTAATCCAGCACCAGCTTAGCTGCTTTTACTTTATTCTCGAAAAAATGAGCAAACTCACGGTAACAATGCATATCGTTGCGAAGTCGTTCAAACTCATCCTTGTTTTTAGTGGTTTTTCCTTCCACCTGATCAATGGCCGCAATGGCTTTATCGCCGTGTGCAATTACCTGTGCAACGATGTCGAGCGGCATTTCGCCTACATGCGGTTGATGTTTCCATTCTTTTTCCACATACTCAATCAGCTTTTCGCCCTGCGGACCGCAACTTTCGTAAAAGCCCGGATAGATTTTATATTTGTACGGATTGACCAGCTGACTCATAAACATACCGAGCAACAGAGTCTGGCGATTTCCTTCGGTAATTCCAAAACGGCGAAGCAACTTTGGTGCAATCTCACCGGTTTCGTCGTAAGCTTCCTGAATTTTACGGGCATCGTTATCACTTACGCCATAAAAATCACCCAGCTGTTGATCCCAGTAATTGATTTCCTCGTTTCTCTCACGATGGCAATTCCATGCATAACGCGCCCATGTTTTGTACCACATCCAGTCGCGGTCTACCTGTTTCAACCGGCTTCCGTCGGGCAATTTATCGGCAGTATACGGATAATCCCAGAATGAAGCCTGAGGATATAAATGCAGTCCGTTAGCTCCTTTTGCTGCATGCATAGCATTCACCGTTTTCTGAATAAATGCAGGTGAGCTATAGCGCCAGGGTTCCAGATTGGCCAGAATATGAATATTGCTGATATGCACGCTTCCCAGCTTACTCAGGTCGCGGTCAGTTTGCGACCACGGACCACCCGGTTCGTAAGTTGTCAGACTCTCACCGGTATATTTGTTCATCGTATACAAATTCTTATACAGCGGTTTGGCCGCAGCAATATCCAGTTTGGCATCCGTATCGTGCGCACGCAGAATAATAGGCGGTTCATCGGTACGTCCAAGCGCTTTCAAGCCATCTTTTACACCGGGAATAATGGTTTTTGTAAACCAGTTCACATCATCTTCGTAAGTATCCATGGCTTCGCCGAGGGTAATCAGGAAGCCGATGTTGGGGTATTTTTCAACAAAAGCAGCTATACTTTTTCGTGTATAATCGCTGATAAGTGGTGTGATAGGGCGGTTACGATCTTGCGTTACCAGTCCGTAATGTTCGGCAAAAGGCTTGGAAAGAATGATATTATAGAACATCTGAATAATAAAGATCCCGCGCTTGTCGGCTTCGTGTGTCAGAAAGCTATAAATTTCTTCGTTCTTTTTAAACGTGGCATCATCCACTTCCACGGCAAAGGGATATTCCTTTAGTCGTACCAGAGAAGCAAACGGATGTCCGTTCCACAAATACAGTGAGTTCATGCGGTTAGCCACCAGCATGTCGAGGTATTTAATCCATTCCATTTTATCGTAAAACCAGGGAAAAGTCTCGGGCGTGTAAGGATATTCGTACACCGTACGACCGGGAAGATAGATTGGTTTTTGCACACCGATACAAGTTCCACGCATTACCATTTCGGGGGCATCGGTAAGCGAAACAGGCAAATCGAGTTTCTTTTCGTTTTGCAAGCGGTCGATAATCTCGCGACAACCGTAAATGGCTCCACTTCCATCGGCTCCGATAACAACGGTTATATTTCCTTTTGTTTCAATATGGAAACCTTCTTTTTTCAGTTTCTGAGGAAGTTGAACATGCAGTTTCTTTAAAAATGCAGCTGCATTCGGATCGTTTTTTTCGAAAACAACAATGTTTTTTTCTTTTCGGGAAATGCCTTTCAATCCTGTGACCGGAAATACATCAATTCCACTGGATTTAAGTTTTTTAGTCAACATTTCCACGGCAAACGACACCCGGTTTGAAGCCACAGGCGACGTAATAACATGAATATTTTCGGCAAAAACAGACACAACCGACAGAAATAAAAAGGCGAAAACTAAACTTCTAAGTTTCATAGTCATAATTCAATATAGCTATTGTAAATAATACTAGCAGGACGTAAAAAACACCTTTGTGTACTCAAAAGTCAGAGCCATCAATGCTTTATCAGAAAATATTTAGGTGCATTTAGGTGGTTCAACATCCGAGTAAATGTGTTCAGCTCTGTAGCAATAGTAGATTGAACATTCACACTTTTCCATGTTTGTCCCTTCAGAAAATAGTTTATTAACCTGAGTTTGGGATAAGCTCTGATTTATTTTCCCAACTATATAATTAAATATTACGGTGCCCTGCACCTAATGATGATAGAATGATCCATAACACTACAAATAGTTAGGGACTCTGTCCCTAAAAAAGGTGCAGCGCACCGAACTATTTGTAGAAATTAGTCATGCATATAGACCAGAGGTGCAGCGCACCGACATATTATTTTTCGGACACATTGAATAACCAAGACGCATTAGAAAGATTCAACTCATCCCGGCTTCGGTTTAGTCGCAATGATACCGCAACAGTGATTATCTGCTCAAGTATTATTGCCGCTAAGGTATTGCCGGCAATTTCATCTATTTGTATTATTGCCGCCAGCAGACCAACGGCAATTCTGAAAATTATTTTATTGCCGCCAAGGTGCCGGTGGCAATTTCATCTATTTATATTATTGCCGCCAGCAGACCAGCGGCAATTCTGAAATTTATTTTATTGCCGCCGATATGCTAGCGGCCATTTAGAAAAATTTTTAAATGGCCGCTGGGGTATTATAAGCAATGATTTTCTTTCGTTTTTATAAAAACCAGCAATCACAAGACACTTTCTGCACCTTTTTTTATATAAATTTCAATGTTCACAATGTTTTCTATTTCAAAATACTTATCTTTGCAGCGTAAATACAAACACACAAAATGAAATTGTTCAACCAACTCATTATCGTCATTCTTATCGTCATCGGAATCCAATGGATTTGCCGAAGGTAGGACTTACGTAATCATATACGATATTATTCAATCCCCTTCAGGCAATGCCTGAAGGGGATTTTTTATTTTATGTTTAATTCAAAAAAGATTCAATTATGAATGCAAGCTCTCAAATCCCGTTTGCCCGTCGTATGGACGGAGTTCCCCGATCGTTTATCCGCGAAATACTAAAGGTCGCTATTTCGCCCGACATTATTTCTTTTGCAGGTGGTCTGCCCAACAAAGACCTGTTTCCACTCGAAGAACTGCACGAATGTGCCGACCTGCTTCTGTCCGGTTCCGACCGCAATATTTTACAATACGCCAACACCGAAGGCTACCTCCCCTTACGTGAACAAATAGCCAAACGATACGCACGCAAAGGATTAGTGATAAACCAAAACAATATACTTATCACCAATGGTTCGCAACAGGGACTGGACTTGCTGGGAAAAATCTTTATAAACGAAGGCGATGCTGTGCTTATCGAAGAACCCGGATACCTGGGTGCCATACAGGCTTTTTCTATTTTTAAACCGGAATTTTGCACCGTGCCGCTTTCTCACGACGGCATTGACACGGAAAAAATGCAGCAAACCGTTGAGAATACGAACCCTGTATTGGCTTATCTGATTCCTAACTTTCAGAATCCGTCAGGCATCAGTTATACCGAAGACACGCGGCGGAAAGTGGCCGACATCTGCCGTGGAAAATCGATGTTTGTGGTGGAAGATGACCCCTACGGCGATATTCGTTTCAGTGGTGAACCGAAACATTCAATGTACCACTACTTGCCGGAACAAACCATTTTGCTCGGAACATTTTCGAAAACAATAGTTCCGGCTTTCCGCATGGGTTGGATAGTAGCTCCCGACGAAGTGATGGAACGACTTGTGATTGCCAAACAAGCTGCCGACCTACATACCGACTATTTTACACAGCGCCTGCTGCATTTGTATCTGGCCAACTACGACATCGACAAACATATATCCAGCATCAGCAAGTTATATGGTGAGCAAGCAGAGGCGATGATAGCGGCCATTGAACGCTATTTTCCATCCGAAGTACAGTTTACCCGCCCTGAAGGTGGCATGTTTTTATGGCTTACCCTGCCCGAAGGTCAGAGCTCCATGCGCCTGTTTGACCTGGCTATTCGCGAAAACGTGGCTTTTGTTCCCGGCAATCCGTTTTATGTTGGAAAAACAGAGGTGAACACCTGTCGTCTCAATTTTTCCTGTTCCAATGTGCAGGATATTGAAATCGGGATAAGGAAACTGGGAAAAGCCATTGAGCTGTTACAACGCCAACCGGTCACGGTGTGAATCTTAAAACCAAAACCGCCAATAAAGCAATAAGCTTTGTTGGCGGTTTTGCTGTTAAAGTTGAGTGACTATTTATAAAATTCTTTCGAGCAATGGCAAATGCATTTGCCTTGATTGCTTATTAAAATCTTGCATAGTCAACAGGATAAATTTATTTCTTTCGTAAAATGAAATAACCCGGGGATCATTGATAGCGTCTACTGTAATAAACTGGCATCCTGTCTTGTTATTGGTTTTAAAACTTTGAATAAGTGAATCAATAATAAACTGCCCAACTCCCTGACACTGATACTTTTTAGTTACAGCAAACCGTCCTATTTTTACAGTTGGATAAGTATCTTGTTCAAAAAAATACTCATAATAATCTGAATCAATATTTAAATCAGCAATATCATCTTTAAAATCTTCTTTATCCATTACCTTAAGTAAATCGTTTGCAAGAGAATAATAGGCGATAGTTTCCGATTCTGTTTCTAAAAGATAAGTTACGAAACCTAGATGTTTTTGATGTATAGAAGATTCGTTGAAAAGGAAATCGTCAAGCTCATTATTTCCACAATCAAAAGGCTTGATTTCTTCCGAAAAATCAAGCCTCTTATGCCGCAGTTTTTTTTCTGCTATTAATATCTGAAAAAGATTAGAATGTTCCACCCGAAATAGACTTCATTAGTTCATAATTCTTAGTCATTCTCTTCTTCTCTTCTTCGTTATACATAGACGTTCCTTTCGAAAGATTCTTTCGAAGTGTTTCCCGAAATCGTTTAGCATCATCACCTTTTAATATTGGTGTTTTTTCTACAGGTATAGCCATCTTAGTAATTGCTTATGTTTTTATTCTATAAACAAAAAGAATCTTATAGTGTTCATGAATCTCATTTATTATAATACTCTTTCTTGGAGCACAAAGATAAGTATTTATTTTATATTTATCTATAACTCACTACCACTTCCTCATTTCCATCAATCAGCAGGCGGTACTTATTACCTTCCAGCTTCTCGACAAACCCTTTGCTGGCTTTGGGTTTCGATTTACTGACGAAAGTCAGATACCCTTTGCCTTCGGAGGCCTTTACTTTAATGGTTTTGCTGTCCATAAACAGTTTTATCTCACCCTTAGGAGTTGGCACAGTTCCTTCCATCCATTTCAATCCGCCCAGGTTGGGGTTGATGGCAAATTCGCTGTAGCCGGCTTTTACAGGCTGAATGCCGAGGTAATATTTTCCCAACAGATAAATCGGACTAGCTCCCCAGGCGTGGCACAGACTTTTACCATACGGACGACCGTACATAGCCAAATGCTGTGTGCCTTTATCGGTAGGATTGTATTTTTCCCAAAACGAAGTAGCTCCTTCGCGAATCATGCCGCCCCAGTAATCTTTCATTTCTTTCATCACCTGCTTTTGTTCGCCCATGGCACACAGGGCTTCCAACTCGTAAAAGCGCATATAAGGCGTAGAGATCTTCATCACCGAATCGTTCAGTAACACCGTTTTTTTGATCTGCTGTTGCTTTTCGGGCGATAGATAATTAAAGAATACGGCAAACATATTGGAGTAGCGGGTAATTTGCTCTTGTTGTTTTCCATCAAGGCGATTATGCACCAGGGCTTTTTTCGTTTCGTTCCAGAAAGCAGGTTCCAGTTTGCTGCGCAATGCCTTTGCCAGTCCATCGTATTTTGCTTTATCGTCGGTATTCTTAGCTAAGTCCGCACAAAGCGCCATTGTTTCGAGACTCTTGCAAAACAGCACCTGTTCGTACGACAACTCGCCGTGTTTATCCATATACCCGTCGGCCCAGTCCACAAACACCCAGTCGCCGGTTTGTCCTTCCACCATGCCATTTTTATTAGTACGTCCCAGCACATAATCCATCATGGTTTGCATACGTGGGTATACTTGTTGGATAAAATGCGTGTCGCCTGTAAATTTGTAATAATCATAAATAGACAAAAACCAATAGAATGTATAGTCCATAATGGTGTTGGTGTGACTCGTTACCGGATCTTTCCCTCTCAGTTGCCAGATAGTATTTTTCACTGTCTGCGTATCGAAAAACAGGTAATAATTCATCAGATAACTCTGAATGGCATCGCCACTCCAGGTCCAACGGTCGCGCTTAATGCCATCGATAAAAAACTCACGCGTGGTAAGCTGCATGGTGTAAGCACCTACGTTCCACATTTGGTTTACCTCCTCGTCGTTGCAACGGAACGAACCGCGCTGCACTTCGGGTTTATATTCGTACAACATGCTTACGTCCTTGTAATTTACAGCACCCTCTCTGCTAATGTACACGTAGCGAAAAGCTTTGTTATTGCTGAGTGTATAGATGTCGGACAACGGACTTGTTGCTGTCAATGCCTCATCAGTCACACCGCTACCAGTTACGGAAAGACGATCGATCGTTTCGCCGGATTTAGTATCCAGTGCTTCTTCTTTGCTTTCGCCATAATAGATGTTTACTTTTCCATCGCCTTTCAACTGATGGAAGCGAAAGAAGCCAAAAGTTTCTTTTCCAAAGTCAATCAACTCACCACCCTGAACCTTTTCGCGTTTCACAGCAAGCTGTGGCGTAGTTTCCAGTTTGTATTTCGAGGGTGGGGTGATGGCTGCTTTAAAATTATCCGCGGTAGCAGCATCCATATAAATAGTGGCTGAAGTGTCGCTGGCTTTTCCGCTTTCGTCTATCCATTCTTTGTCTTCGTAAGTTACTTTCCACGAGCTGTCAGTTTTCACTGTTGCACCATTTACAAAAATAGTGGGTGGCGTTGCCTGATTCCATACCTTGATGTTCAGACTATGTTTTCCGGCAGGCAACCTGAATTTCTTCGGCATACCAAACTGGAGTTTACCATCCAGCTTAATGTTGAATTTACCCTCTACAACAATTTCAATATCCTCGGCTGCTGCCAAATCAATCTTTTTGCTGAACTCTACCAACACATAATGGCTGTCCATCTTCCAAAACGGAGGAAAAAATGCACCACGCTCCGTGCGACGGTTATTCATCTGATTACCCAACCATATTTCGTAATCACCCGGATACCAGATCCACGATTGAGCGTGTGAAAGCAGCGTCGTGGCTGCAAAAAAAAACAGAAAAAGTGTTCGTTTCATATCGTATTTATAATTGAACTTATCCAAAGTTTAAAACTTTGGATAAGTTGACTTGAAAAATATCTATTTAATATCGCGAAGCAAATATCACGACTGAAAGGAGTAAATATCGTGAGCCAAGCGAACAACTATCAATGTTGTCTTCCCGCATTTTTCATTATACTATCATTCACCATCGGTCCGTTGTTCTCCCAGATATTTCCGGGACCGTTGGCATTTTGCAGAAATTTTACGCTATCGGTACGGTTATTCTGCACCCTGATGTAAGATGAACCCTCGTCGGCGTACAGGTAAAACCAATGCTTAGGATCATGTACATAGCCTGGTTTACAAATATCGTGTATCCAGTTTTCTGAAATCAATGTTCCGGGTTGTGCTCCGAGCGTATAGATACCTGCCACATCATACACATGTTTGGCATAGTGATAAATGTTGTTGCGTTGCACCAGGTTGTTTTTCATACAAACCAGATTGCGATTCCATCCCCAACCAAGGCTAATACCGGAATAAGAAACATCGCTGATTTCGTTATTTATTATTTTAAGGCCGGAGACATAACCGGCAGCAATAGCCACACAGCCCCAGTCTTCGTTGGTCACATCGGTAAATAGATTATTGCGGACTTCGAGTCCGATGCAGAGTTCACGCAAGTCTTGCGGATTGTAGGGTAAATGCGTTTCGAGCGAAGCAGGCGAAAAGCCACCGGCCACCAACCCATTTCCGGCAATATCGGTAAACGTACAGTTTTCTACTTTGCCGCCCGTTGTTCCCGATTCATAGTCGAGACCCGAAAATCCCAACTGCTCAAAACGACAGCTCCGGAAGTCAATATTATTTGCACCTGCAACAGTAACCGCAGCAGCTCCACGTCCTAACCAACCCTGATTATCGAGCTTATGATTATCTACCCGATCTATTTTGGGACTTAGTTTGTATCCTTCGGTCAGATACATTCCGGCTTGCAAAGGCACATGCCCTTTTTCGGAAGGACGCATCCACGTACTGTGACTAAAAGTGATATTTTTAAAAATCACATGTTCTACCGGTCTGTCAGGAGTTCCTTCAACCTGCACCAACGTTTCAATAGCCGGAGCAATGACTTCGGTTACTTTTTCGCCTGGCAACGGATAATAATAGAGCTTGTGCGTTTTTAAATCATGAAACCATTCGCCGGGTTGATCGAGTAATTCCAACGCATTAGTCAGATAGAAAGGCGAATTTACTCCGGCTTCAACCATGGGTTGTGGCCACGGACGCTCAAATTGCAATTTACTTTCGGGATTATGAAAGCAAACAGCTGCCGAATCGCCCTGAATACGGATAGACTTGATACGCAAAAACGATACGGCCCACATTTGATGCAACACCATTTCGGCATAAGGAGCTTTTTGAATAGCTTTTACTGATTTTGCAGGTACCCAAAGAATTTGATTCACTTTATCGTTACGGATAATGCGGTTCATCTTTTCAAAGTCTGAAACATCGCGGGCTCTTACGGCTTTTTTCCCGTTTACCCACAGCTGACGGAAATCAAGCGGACGACCGTTGAAGTTCGGAACATCGGCCACTAAGAGTTTACCCGACTTTTTCCATTTGTTTATCTGCATACCGCCACTGACTACTACTTTCTCGCCTTCCGCACCACAAATAACGGTAGGCGATTGCGCTGTGCCACTATCTTCGGGGCGAACAAAAAGCGGTTCGTATTGAGCATAGGTTCCGGCTTTCAGAATAATCTGAATGCCGTTTTCAATACCGGCAGTATTTAATCGGCGTAACTCACGCGCTTGACGCAAAGCTGCCGAAAGAGTAGCCTTTGGTGCTGACGCCGAACCGTCGTTTTTGTCTTTTCCCGAAGGAGAGACGTAAATATCAAAAGAGGAAAACAAAAGAAAAAGAACCCCTAACCCCTGAAGGGGAATGAAAAATGTTCTGTCTCTTAAAAAACGTATTATCTTCATCGTGAAATGTTATATTGTAAATAAATTGTAATTTTCTCCCCTTTAGGGGTCGGAGGTTGAATTCCGTCATTTAATAATTGGCATCCACACCGTCATATCCATCTTTCCACGGTTTCCCCATGCGTAATATGGAATCAGTGTAATGTTGACGGTTTTATCTGATTTCCCAACTTCGCGGTACAAGGTGTTTTTCCACGAACCTTCGTCGGCAAGTCGGGCAGTTCCGTCCAACACTACAATAGAGCTTCCGGCAATCGTTGTTTTGCGCGGACTGAATTTCATATCAGTAGGGATCAATACATTATCAATCGATTTTCCTCCGGCAACATCAACACCTTCGAGACAATAAACCAACGGACCACGTTTTACTACTGTCTGATTGCGGGTTTCCTCTACCAACGGATTTGACTCCAACAACTTCACCGGCATATCAAGAACCAACTCTACAACATCGCCTTTTTTCCATACCCGATTAATTTCGGTGTATGTGTTGGCTTTGTTTTCAGCCGGAATAAGCTGACCGTTTACGGTAACCGATGCTTTGTCGCACCATTCGGGAATACGCAAATACAGCGAGAAGGCTTTGTTAGGAGCTTTATCTACCGCTATTTTGATATTACCATCCCAGGGATAGTCGGTCACCTGAGTGAGTTTGATTTTATCTTTTTCGTTTAATACAGTTTCCAGCTGACTACCGCCGTATAAATTACACCACACCGCATTATTTCCTAAACTATAAGCATAGTTTTGTGCTTCGCAAAGTGTACGAACGGTATTGGGTGGACAGCAGTTGCACAGTTTGATATACACCTCGCGTTCTTTTGACCAACGGAGCATATAAGGAAAATCTTTTGAAATTTTTAGCGGATTGGTATAGAAAAAACGTTTTCCATCCAGGCTTATCCCGCTTAAAACACTATTGTAAAGTGCAGTTTCTACAATTTCGGCATACTTAGCATCAGCGGTAGTTTGTAACATTCGCCAATTAAAAAGCATATTACCAATATTGGCACAGGTCTCGTTGTGTGCCGTGAAGTTAGGTAACTGGTAAGCACGACCGTAGCTTTGGTGCACTTTCTGAATGCTATCAGGTGTGTAATAAGTTCCGTCCGGCGAAGTTCCGTCGTAAAGTGCCCCACATGCTCCGGTAACATACATTTTCCGATTCACAATGTCCGACCAAATGCTGGTAAGGTTTTTCATAAGTTGTTCCTCACCCGTTTCGGCATATACATCGGCCACTCCGGCATACAAATAATTGGCACGAACCGCATGCCCCATGGCTTGATATTGTTTACGGAAAGGAATGCGATCCTGATTATCGTCGGTGCCATTATCAACCATACCACGAATATTTATCAGGTTTTTCGATAGTTCCAGATAACGTGGATTTTTGGTTTCGCGGTACATTTCCACCACACCCATATAGTGCGAAGGACAAATAGCGTTTCGGGCCAGTTCGGCAGATGCTGTTTCGTAGAAATGACACAGAAAATCAGTTGCTTTAATGGCTATATTCAATAATGTAGTTTTTCCGGTTGCCCGGTGGTGAATTATTCCGGCCGTCATCAAATGCCCCAGGTTGTAGGTTTCAAAATTGAGTCGGTTTTCAAAAGCTTTATCGTCTTTGTTCCCTACTTTTGTTCCGGTCAGAACCGTTTCGTGTTTATGCGAGTCAACGCCCTTATTCATTTCGGAAATGATGACCGGTGTATGAATATAACCATCCTGACGTTGTACTTTTCCAATCACAGCAATGATCTCATCCATCATTTTATCCAGTTTCGGATCTTTGGTTTGAGCATATATGGCGGCTACACCTTCTAAGAATTTATAAAAGTCACCATCGTGAAACGGAGGTCCACAATGTGTTCCCTTGCATTGGCCCGCTGCAATCTCAAAATTACGGTATGCATGACTCAAATCGGCATCTTTCAGCGTACGCCACATTGAAAATATCATCGAGTCTTTAAACACTCCGAAACGTTCGCCCCAAAAACCCTTAGTCCAATGCACAGCGTCAATATTTGCACTGCTCATTTTAGTATATTTACTGACAGAGGTATTTGTGAGACCCCGGTTTTGAGCAACAACAGACACAGAAACCAGGACAATAAGAAAGGAAATAAAGAAAATCTTCTTCATAATTAAATGATAATATTTTTCTAATGAGACATTAAAACTAATCTGAGATAGACGCAGAAGCCGGTGCTTTTGTACTGTAGATTATTAAAAAATTGCCTTAATATTTTCATTAATTTTGAATGGAGGGCGGGTTTTCGCTCCAGATTCGGAATTGTTTATCCCGATTTTCTGAAGTAAACCGGAATAATTAAGGATAATGCACAGGGTGATAAGATATTCTCTGTATCAACTCGGAAATTTTCAATCTGAAGCTACTTTAGTATGATCTGAAAGAACAAAGGTACAATCCCAACCGACTTTAGTACGATCTCAAAGAACAAAAGTGCAATCTCAACCGACTTTAGTACGATCTAAAAGAACAAAAGTGCAATCTCAACCGACTTTAGTACGATTTCAAAGAACAAAAGTGCAATCTCAACCGACTTTAGTACGATCTCAAGGAACAAAAGTGCAATCTCAACCGACTTTAGTACAATCTCAAAGAACAAAAGTGCAATCTCAACAGATTTTAGTATGATCTTAAGTAACAAAAGTACAATCTAAACCGACTTTAGTACGATCTCAAAGAACATTTGTATGCAGTGAACGGAACACACACTACAAATGCTGCGTGATATTTCAGACTGTGGCTAATAGTCATTATTTTTTAAATTATCTGAGTACTATTTAATATCTTTATCGTCTCAATTCTAAGAAGCAGGTATTTGTTGTTTTCCTATTTAGTAACGTAAAGTAAAAGAGATTGATGATTAAATTTATAAAATTAGTAGCCGCCTTCTTGTTATTGTTGCAACCTTGTAAAGCCGAGAAAGATTTTTTTGTTTCTACCTCCTTTCATGAACCTGCCAACGAAGGGCTAAGATTCATTTATAGTCAGGATGGTATCCATTGGGACAGCATCCCCGGCACATGGTTAAAACCAATAGTCGGAAAACAAAAAGTACTACGTGACCCATCTATCACCTGTACCCCCGATGGGGTTTACCATCTGGTTTGGACAAGCAGCTGGAAAGGTGATCTTGGTTTTGGATATGCCAATTCGAAAGACTTAATTCATTGGTCCGATATAAAAATGATTCCGGTAATGAAAAAAGAACCTACAACCGTAAACGTTTGGGCACCGGATATTTTCTATGATGACGAAAAACAGGAATTTGTTGTAGTTTGGGCATCTTGCATCCCCTACCGGTTCAAAAAAGGAAAAGAAGAGGAAAACAACAATCATCGCTTATACTATATCACAACTAAAGATTTCAAAACAATCTCGGAAGCAAAGCTACTCTACGATCCCGGCTTTAGTTCCATTGATGGCACGATCGTAAAACGGGCAAAAAATGATTATGTATTAGTTTTTAAAGACAACACCCGTCCAAACCGAAACCTGAAAGTGGCATTTGCAAAAAGCCCGACTGGGCCGTATTCTAAATCGGGAAAAGCATTTTCAGAAAGTTACACCGAAGGACCTACAGTTGAAAAACTCGGTGATAAATACCTCATCTATTTCGATGAATACCAAAAATTCAGTTTCGGAGCTGTACAAACAAAGGACTTTATTCATTTTAATCGCACTGAAGTATCCGTTCCCAAAGGACATAAGCACGGAACCATTTTTAAAGCTCCCGAATCGATTATTCGAAACATGATCAAAGAACAAAAATAGTTACGAGTTACAAGTTACAAGTTACAAGATCGGTTATGTTGATGCCTGAATAACGTTGACCGTTTTACTACTTCTTTTTTCTTTGAAAATTAAAAAAATATGATAATGATGATGCAATCATTGTTGATTACGGGAAATAACTTTTAGCGAAGCGTCAAGAAAGTTATTCTCGTTATCAATAATTTGACTCGTTAGAGTCACGGTTTATTTTATCAGTACAATTAAGAGTACAAAGATATTCTTTTTCAAATAGAATTGGACTTTTTCTTTGTAACTCAATATGAGGTTTTTCGGTATTGTAAAGTAATACACTTCGGTCAACTTCAATTTGTAATTGTTCATAAGAGCTTATAAATCGATGTATTAGATAATTATTTTTAATAACGCCGTTAATGCGTTCGGCTTTTCCATTTTCCCATGGGTATTGACACATACTGTTTATGATTTCGTGTTTTCTAGTTAGTTCTAAGAAATCTTTATCATAATACTGTCCACCTCCATCGGAATGAAAAATAAGCGCATGAATACTTAATTTCAAATCTATGCGAGATTTGATTGCTTTTTGCAAAGCAGGCAAAGTGGTTTGTTCGGTCTTTAATCGTTGTGAAACGGCATGACCTACAATTACCCTTGTGAAGGCATCAATGATAAAGGTTATGTAATAGAACCTTCCATTGAGTTCAAAATAGGTAATGTCACTTTGCCAAACCTGATTGGGTTTATTAATAACTAATCCAATCAGCAGATTATCAAACCGGATTACACCCGAGCTATCGGTGGTTCTACGCAGGTTATGCATGCGTTCAACCATCAACCCGGATTGCTTACAAAGTATTTCAAAACGATCCCTACCAATACCAATAGGAGTTATTTTGAAATAAATATCACGCAATCCCATAGTCGGATGGTCTTCACGGACGCGATACACCAATAGCAGAATTTGTTCTTCAATAGAGCGCTCTTGCAGGTATCTGTCCATCCGTTGATGAAAAGCCTGTTTGCTTAATCCGATACTTTGATAGAGTTTATTTAAGCTGTAAGTCAATGTTTCTCGGTTTTTCCAGAAATATTCGATGGTGTGGAAAAGAATTTTTTTTTAATATCCACTCCATAGGTCTCTTCGGCTAACTCTACCATTTTGTCTTGAAAATCAATGAGTATCTGCTTTTGTCCAATAATACGTTCAAGCTCAGATACACGTTTTTTGAATTCTATAAGTTGACGAGTGTCACTGTCGGTTTCGACAATCAAACGTTCTTTTTTGTTCTTCATGCTGCCAAATTTATCTATCCAAAGATAGACATTTTTTGAAGCTACTTGATACTGAGAGCAAATTTCTGATACTTTGGTTTGTCCGGTTTCAATTTCTCGAACTTTTAGAATCTTGAAATTGTCACTGAATTTACGTTGCCGACGTTCAGCAGTTGTCATTTTTAATTGATCTAGTCGTGCCATGTTGTTTTCACTTTTTAGTTGTTTTTGTTACTCTAAAGTGGTCAACGTATTTCAGGCATTGACATTATCTGAATTTTGATTTTAGAAACAAATCATTTTGAGGGACAAAGTCCCGGAATATTTGTAGCATTTAGCATTATTTTATCATCATTAGGTGCAGCGCACCGTAATATTTAATTATGTCGTTGGGGAATGAAATACACAATTTATTGTGAGTTATTTCCCGTAGGGAATAAATATCAATAGAAAATGAAAAATAGATACCACCAATTCCCCGTAGGGGATATACCTTATAAGATATGAATGTCCTACGGACAATAAACAGGCACATCTGTTTATTCTATGGATATGTAAGTCCTACGGACTATTTTTTCAACTACAGATTCGCATTATTAACGATTATTGATTTACACAAAAAACAGAATAAGTAGAGTTACAAGATATTGATCTGTATTTATTTTCAGAAAACAAATCATCAAATATTATTGCTAACCCAGACTCAGAAAAAACAATTCACATCCACATAGACACAAGGTGATTCGGTGAAACTTAATTACCTTTGTTTGTCTAATTTTCAAAGCATGATGAAAAAATCGAAACTTCTATTTTTTATTGGATTTTCTTTTTGCTTTTCGGCAAATCAGTTATCCGCCCAAAATAAGATTCATTATTCCGGTACCGAATTATCCAATCCGGCTTACCACGACGGACAATTGTCTCCCGTCATCGGGGTTCACAACATTCAGGTGATGCGGGCAAACCGTCAACATCCTGACGCATCAAACTGCAACGGATGGACCTACAACCATCAACCCATGCTGGCTTATTGGAACGGAAAATATTACCTCCAATATCTGAGTGGCGAAGTGGGCGAACATATTCCACCATCGCAGACTTTTCTGCAAACGTCGACCGATGGTTATACATGGTCCAATCCTCAGGTGCTTTTCCCCTTATATAAAGTTCCCGACGGCTACACAAAGCCCGAGTACAAAGGCGTTGCCAAAAACCTGACAGCCATCATGCATCAGCGCGTTGGCTTTTATGTTTCCAAATCAGGACGTTTGATCACCATGGCTTTTTACGGTGTGGCGTTGGATAAAAAAGACGACCCCAACGATGGAAACGGCATTGGACGCGTGGTGCGCGAAATAAAAAAAGACGGCACATACGGACCAATCTATTTTATACATTATAACCATGCTTTCAACGAGAAAAATACGGACTATCCTTATTTCACCAAGAGCAAAGACAAAGGTTTTGTAAAAAGTTGTCAGGAAATTCTGGACAACCCCTTGTACATGATGCAATGGGTGGAAGAATCGGACCGTGGAGATAAAATTATTCCATTAAACAAAGAATACAAAGCATTTAATTACTATCATTTGCCCGATGGTAAAGTGGCCTGTTTATGGAAATTTGCACTTACCTCTATCAGCGAAGATGAAGGAAAAAACTGGGACTTAAATGTGCAGCGTGCCAAAGGATTTGTAACCAGCAATGCCAAAATTTGGGGACAACGCCTCACCGACGGAAACTACGCAACGGTTTATAATCCGTCTGAATTCAGGTGGCCGTTGGCCATTTCTACATCGGCCGACGGATTGAATTACACAACACTAAACCTGGTTCACGGCGAAATAACTCCTATGCGCTACGGTGGTAATTACAAATCGTACGGGCCGCAATACACCCGCGGCATCCAGGAAGGGAACGGGACACCTCCCGACAAAAACATGTGGGTAGTGTATAGTGTAAACAAAGAAGACATCTGGACTTCGCGCATACCGGTACCCGTAAAAATCAATGCCACAGCTCAGGCAAACGACAATTTTGATAACTACTCAAAACTATCGGAACTCACCGACTGGAACATCTATTCACCCCTTTGGGCACCAGTGTCGCTGGAAAAAGTGGGTGCTAAAAACTGGTTGACGCTGAAAGACAAAGATCCATTCGATTATGCCAAGGTGGTTCGCAAAATTCCAGCCACCAAAAACCTGAATGTATCGTTTGACATGATGGCCGATCAGGCCAACAAAGGGATGCTTCACATTGAATTTTTGGATGGAAAAGGAATTGTATGTTCCCGACTGGAACTAAAAAACGACAGTTCTTTTCAAGCCAAAGGAGGTTCCCGTTTTTCAAATATGATGAAATACCAGACCGGGAAAGTATATCATGTAGAAGTAAAACTGTCGGCCGAGAACCGCAACATAACGGTATTTGTAGATGGTAAAAAGGTAGGTCTGCGCATGTTCTTTGCTCCCGTGGCATCCATCGAGCGCATTGCTTTCAGCACCGGCGAGACCACTAATTTTCCGAACCCCGACACGCCTGCCGATCAGGATTACGACCTGCCCAATGCAGGTGATCAGGAGCCCTTGGCTGTTTTCCGTATTGCCGACTTCAAAACAGAATCGCTCGATCATGATGCTGCAGCTTCGTTCCTGAAATTCGGAGACTTCGAACATTATGTGAACTATTTCAACACAATGGAAAATGAAAACATCGTGCAGGCCATTCCCAATGCAGAAGCAAGCGAATGGATGCAAAAGAATATCCCCTTGTTCGAATGTCCGCAAAAGAATTTCGAAGAAATGTTCTACTATCGCTGGTGGACATTGCGTAAGCATATCGAAAAAACACCGGTGGGTTATGCCATGACTGAATTTTTGGTCAACAGAAGTTACGCTGATAAATACAATTTAATTTCGAGCGCGCTGGGTCATCATATCTACGAAAGCCGCTGGTTGCGCGACACAACGTATATGAATCAGGCCATCCGCACCTGGTATCGGGGCAACGAAGGTGCACCCATGAAAAAGATGATGAACTTCAGCTCGTGGAATATCGATGCACAACTGAATCGCTATTTTGTTACCGGCGATAAAACCTTCCTGCTCGGCTTGCGAAAAGATTTGGAAGCAGAATACAGCAACTGGGAAAATACGCATCGCCTGAAAAACGGACTTTTCTGGCAAGGCGACGTACAGGATGGCATGGAAGAAACCATCAGCGGTGGCAGAAAGAAACAATATGCACGCCCAACCATCAACAGTTATATGTACGGAAATGCCAAAGCACTTTCTACAATTGAGTCTTTGGCCGGAAACGCTGAAGCTTCGAAAAAATATGCGCTCAAAGCCGACAGCATTAAATCTCTTATTCAAAATAAACTCTGGAGCAAAAAACAAGGCTTCTTTGAAACTATGCGAAAAGATACTTTAGCCAATGTGCGTGAATTTATCGGATACCTGCCCTGGTATTTCAATATGCCTGACGCAGCCAAATACGATAGTGCCTGGACACAACTGGCCGACGAAAAAGGTTTCTCAGCCCCTTACGGAATGACAACCGCCGAACGTCGTCATCCGCTTTTCCGCACACACGGTGTGGGCAAATGCGAATGGGATGGCGCTGTATGGCCTTTTGCTACAGCTCAAACACTGACAGCGATGGCTAACTTCATGAATAATTCTTCACAGAAAGTTACTTCTGACAGCGTATATTTCAGTCATCTGGAAAAATATGTCGAATCGCAGTACCACCGCGGACGACCATACGTAGGCGAATACCTGGATGAAGTTACCGGTTACTGGCTCAAAGGCGACCAGGAACGCAGCCGCTATTACAATCATTCTACATTCAACGATTTAATTATCTCCGGTCTGGTAGGACTTCGTCCACGGATGGACAATACACTGGAAGTAAATCCGCTCCTGCCTGATGGTAAATGGGATTGGTTTTGCCTTGACAATGTACGTTATCACGGCCACAACCTCTCTGTTGTATGGGACAAAACCGGCGATCGCTATCATGTTGGAAAAGGACTGCGTATATTTGTAGATGGAAAAGAAGTTGGTCATGCCGACAAACTGACGAAGGTGATTTGCAAAGATGCTTTGAAATAAAAACAGATGAAGACGCACATTTTCATATTTTGTTTTCTATGGCTTTCAATGGCTTCAAAAGCTATTGAAGTCACTAAGCTGACCTGTGAAATGGCGGAATCTCCATTAGCTGTCAGTGTCAGGCAACCACGTTTTGGATGGCAAATGAAATCATCCGAACAAGGAAGTATGCAAACAGCTTACGAAATTGAGCTCGTTTCCGTCAAAAACGGCATTCGTCAAACAGTTTGGAACTCAAATAAGGTTCGTTCTACAAAGAGCCAGTTGATTACTTACAGTGGTAAGGCTCTCACGCCGACTTTAAAATATCTGTGGCGCGTTCGGGTATGGGATGAGAACAACCAACCCTCAGCGTGGAGTGCCGAAAATGAGTTTCGCATTGCACCCTCATTCAAGTCCCCTTCAGGGGATTTAGGGGTCTGGATTGGTGCCATCCGAACCGAAGATACCGGAATTCCCGCCGGAAAGCGATTCTCTTATTTGGAAACAGGAACACCGGAGTACAAAACCATCTGGAAAAGTATTGATACACTATCGCAAAAAAGTATTTATCTCCGTAAAGCTTTCAGCACAAAGAAAAAAGTTACCGATGCTACAGCCTACGTGTGTGGGTTAGGACATTATGAATTCACCCTGAATGGCATCAAGGTAGGCGACGGAGAATTCACTCCTTTTTGGAGCGACTACGACAAAACGGTTTATTACAACTGTTTTGATGTTACTAAACTAATCCGAAACGGTGAAAACGTGGCCGGAATCTTGTTAGGCAACGGGTTTTACAACCAACAGGGCGGACGCTACAGCAAACTGAAAGTATCGTTTGGGGCACCTACTTTGTTTATCAAAATGATTGTAAATTATGCCGACGGAAGTTCGCAGGAAATCATTTCCGATAAATCGTGGAAATATTCACTCAGCCCCATAACGTTCAATAGTATTTATGGCGGCGAAGATTATGATGCACGTCTCGAACAAAAAGGATGGAACCTGGCAGGATTTAATGACCAAAACTGGAAACCGGTGGTGATACAGACAGCTCCGAAAGGAAAGCTGACTCCACAACTGGCTTCACCTATAAAAGTAATGAAGTGCTATGCAATCAAATCTGTAAAAAGATTATCGGCTCAGGAGATTGATAGTGCTTCGAAAGTTACCAAACGTAAAATTGCTTCTTCGGCATTTGTAGCCGACATGGGACAAAACCTGTCGGGATTTCCGGAAATTACCGTTCAGGGGAGAAAAGGCGATAAAATCATGCTTGTAGTTGCCGAAGCGCTTACCCCGCAGGGAGCAGCCAATCAAAATCAGACCGGGCGACTTCATAGCTACGAGTACACACTGAAAGGCAATGGCATCGAAACATGGCATCCGCGATTTTCGTACTACGGTTTTCGCTATATTCAGGTAGAAGGAGTTGTTCTGAAAGGCGATAAGAATCCATTCAACTTACCGGTATTGAAGGACCTAAAATCGTGTTTTGTGTATAATTCAGCAACTGAGACATCCACTTTCGAGTGTTCAAATACTATTTTCAACAATGCTCATCAATTGATTGAAAAAGCAATAAAAAGCAACATGCAGGCAATCTTCACCGACTGCCCGCACAGGGAAAAACTGGGTTGGCTGGAACAAACACACCTGAATGGACCGGGCTTGATGTACAATTATGATCTTGCAGCTTTTATGCCCAAAGTAATGCAGGACATGGCTGATGCTCAACAACCCAACGGCATGGTTCCGACCATTGCTCCAATGTACAATATCTTTGGCACCAGCAAAGGATTCGATGATTTTGGCGATTCACCCGAATGGGGAAGTACATTGATTATTTTACCGTGGATGTATTTCGATTTTTACGGCGATTCAACCTTGATCACGAATTATTATCAGAATATGCGTCGTTACGTTGATTATCTTAGCACTCGTGCCAGCGATCATATTCTTTCATTTGGATTAGGCGATTGGTACGATTACGGAAATTTCCGTGCAGGATTTTCGCGTAACACCCCTGTTCCATTGGTAGCAACAGCTTATTATTACTATGATTTAACTCTGCTGGCAAAAGCTGCCAACATGATTGGAAATAAATACGACGAAAATTATTATACACAACTGGCAAATGATGTAAAAGCTGCATTTAATGCAAAATTCTTTCATGCCGAAACAAACCAATACGGAACCGGAAGTCAGACAGCTAACTCCATGGCCATTTTTCTGAACATTGTGGAATCGCAAAACCGTCAGGCTGTGCTTGACAATCTGGTTAAGGACATTAATGCACATGGGAATCGTCTGACAACAGGTGACATCGGCAATCGATATCTTTTTCAGACACTGGCACAAAATGGGCTGAATGAGTTGATGTACACCATGCACAATCACGAAGATGCTCCGGGTTATGGTTTTCAGCAAAAGTTTGGTGCAACCACCCTAACCGAGCAATGGGACCCTCGTATGGGTTCATCGTGGAATCACTTTATGATGGGACAAATCGATGAATGGTTCTTCGCTTCACTTGCCGGAATTCAAACCAAAACAACCGAACCCGGTTTTCAACATCTGGTAATTCGTCCAGAAGTTCTTGGTGACTTGAAGTTCGTCAAATCTTCGTACGAAACGCTTTATGGAAAGGTCTCTGTTGACTGGAAACGTGAACCGATCCGTCTGACCGCTCAAAGCGGTCAGACGGCTGATAACTTCACTTTAAATATTTCAATTCCGGTAAATTGCACAGCAGAAGTTTATTTACCCGGTGACAAAGAATCAAAAACGGTACAAAGCGGAAACTATACATTCACAAAAACAATTAAATAGATTACCAAACCTCTCCAGAGTTTAAAACTTCAAAAAAACTATAAGCAAATTAATATGAAACGAACTCTTTTTATTTTACTTACATTCCTACAATTCAGCATCGTTGGACTTCATGCCGAGCGTGTTGACATGGCAGTTGTCGGTGCAAAACAAGATGGAAAAACGTTGAACACAACGCTGATAAACAACACTATCACCCGACTGAACACCAAAGGTGGAGGAACCTTGTTCTTTCCGGCAGGAAAATATCTGACCGGTGCCATCAAACTAAAAAGTAATATCACCATTGAGTTGGAAGCCGGCGCAACACTTCTTTTTTCGGATAATTTTGACGACTACCTGCCTTTTGTAGAAATGCGCCACGAAGGCATTTTAATGAAAAGCTTTTGTCCATTAATTTATGCGGTTGATGCAGAAAACATCACAATCAAAGGCGAAGGTAAAATAGATGGTCAGGGTAAAAAATGGTGGGATGAATTCTACCGTGTGATTGAAGATTTAAAAGCAAATGGAATACATGATTTCAACAAATATCAACCCATGTGGGATAAAGCGAATGACGCAAAGGCATTGTATGCCGAAACCAACGAAGATTATATTTCATCTATGCAACGCCGCTTTTTCCGCCCACCTTTTATCCAACCTATTCGTTGTAAGAATATAAAAATTCAGGGAATCACTATCATCAATTCACCTTTTTGGACCGTGAATCCTGAGTTTTGCGAAAATATAACTGTCGAAGGTGTTACCATCAACAATCCACTTTCACCAAATACGGATGGTATCAATCCTGAATCGTGCCGCTATGTTCACATTGCCAATTGCCACATTTCGGTTGGTGACGATTGCATTACGCTAAAGAGTGGCCGTGACCTTCAGGCCCGCAAATTAGGAATGGCTGACGAAAACATTACCATTACCAACTGTACTATGCTGGCCGGTCACGGGGGTGTCGTTATTGGCAGTGAAATGAGCGGTGGTGTAAAAAAAGTAACTATCAGCAATTGTGTCTTTGATGGAACCGACCGCGGTATCCGCATCAAATCAACCCGTGGACGCGGTGGTGTAGTGGAAGATATTCAGGTAAGCAATATTGTTATGAAGAATATTAATGAAGAAGCTATTACATTAGATCTGCTTTATTCCAAAATGCCGGTTGAACCTCTTAGCGAACGGACTCCGATATTCAGAAACATAAACATCAGCAATATTACCGGTTCGGATGTATTGATCCCGATAAAAATCAGAGGGCTGGAGGAATCACCTATATCAGATATCACATTCACCAATATCAATATTGACGGAAAACAAAAATGTGTATTTCAAAATTACAAGAATATAAAGATGAATGATGTTTTTGTGAATGGACAAAAAATAAGTGTAGAATAACTATCATGAAAAAAACAATTTTTAGTTTCATTGCAATTGCTTCTTCAATAACAATTGCAAATGCTCAAACCTACGAAACCCAATTCGCCAAGCCTTTGGGAAAGGTGTTACAGGAAATTGGTACACGATTTAATGTGCGACTAAAATACGACATCGATACCATTGGAAAAGTTGTTCCGTACGCCGATTTCCGCATTCGCCCTTATTCGGTAGAAGAATCGCTGACCAATGTACTGGCACTTTTCGACTATAAATTTGCTAAGCAGGACGAAAAAACCTATAAAATCAAAAACTATGAGTATCCTCGTCGCACACCCGAAGATGGTAAAAAGTTTTTGGCTTATCTCAATACGCTTTATAAAGACCAGACTCAGTGGGAAACTCGTAAAACCTGCTTACAAAAAGAAGTACGGGAGAAACTGGGAATCGATTCCATTCTGCTGAAACGGGTAAAATCAAAACCTATTCTATCAAAAGTTCGTAATTTCGACGGATATTCTGTGCAGAACTTCGCGATAGAAACTTTACCAGGCTTATACGTTTGCGGATCTATTTATAATCCACTCAGCAAAGGCAAACATGCATTGATTCTTTGTCCGAACGGACACTGGGCTGACGGGAGATACAATAAAGACGAACAAACCCGCTTTGGAACACTGGCACGCATGGGTGCTACCTGTGTAAGTTACGATTTGTTTGGCTGGGGTGAATCGGAATTGCAAGTCACCGCCATAGCACACCGGACTTCCGAAGCTGAAATTATTCAACTAATGAATGGATTGACTATTCTCGATTATATGCTTACCCGCAAAGACATTGACGCTAAACGTATAGCTGCCAATGGTGGTTCGGGTGGTGGCACACAGGTCGTTCAACTCTCTTTACTCGATAACCGTTTTACAGCAGCCTGTCCAACGGTAAATCTGGCCTCGCATTTCGACGGTGGGTGTCCCTGTGAGAGTGGCATACCAGTTTCGCTGGCATGCGGTGGTACAAACAATGCCGAATTGATGGCTACGTTTGCCCCAAAACCGGTTTGTGTTATTTCCGATGGAAAAGACTGGACAGCATCTGTTCCTGAACTGGAATATCCATACCTGCAACGAATTTATGGCTTTTACAATGCAGAAAAAAACGTTACCAATGTACATTTACCGACCGAAGGACATGATTTTGGTATCAACAAACGCAAAGCTGTTTACGATTTCTTTATCTCCACTTTCAATCTTGACCGTAGTAAGTTAGATGAAAGTAAAGTAACCATCGAAGCCAAAGAAGCAATGTACAGTTTTGGTGCAAAAGGCGAAAAGATGCCCGCTAATGCTATCAAAAGTTTCGATCAGGTAGAGAAATACTTCAATAAAAAAGCTGACGCTAAAATTCATTCGGATATTGATTTGGAAAAACGCGCTCAAACCTTTGTAGATTCCCTTAAACTTAATGACAAAGAAAAAGAAGCCCGTGTAAAAGCAGTAATCACCGTACACATGAAAGCTGTACGCGACTGGCACAATGACCATCCGTTCACGATAGTTCCAAAAGGCATCAACCCAAGAAACGGAGAGCTAATGACCGATGTACACCGCGATGTAATTGCCTGTTCTACGAAGCCTAAGTCTGTCCATGAGAAACTGATGACAGGACTTCGTAAAGATATGACCGAGGAACAAGTGGAAAAAGTACTGGACATGTACACTATTGGCAAATATCAGTTTACGCTTAAAGGATTCAAAGCCATTGTTCCAAACATGACCGAAAAAGAAGAAGCATACGTCGTCAGTCAATTGCGTCTGGCACGTGAGGAAGCGGTAGATTATAAAACAATGAAGGGAGAAATCTCTGCTGTTTTCGAAATCTACAAGGATAAATGCGAAAAGTACTTCAACGAAAACGGACGCAGTTGGCATCAGATGTACAAAGACTTTAGCAACAAATTAAAAGCTGAAAAGGAAGCAAAGAAAAAAGCTGAGACCCAAAAGAAATAGTTTTTCTTTGATACAATAAAAGATGGCAACCCGAACTTGATTCGTGTTGCCATTTTTCGTTTGCCACCTCTCTCCTGCCCTATGCCGAAATCTCAGAGCAAATCGTGCCGAAATAATAAAATAAAAAGTCCATTTATTCTTTTGAATTAGAAGAATCTCATTTCCAACCCATATTATATTCGCCCTACGCATCAATTTTTGGGTACAAAACAGTCAGTTTCACGTCTTTTTAGTACTTTTGAAAAGTAATTAAAGTCATTCGAATGAAAAATTCCATCAAAAACATAGTAGGTATCTGTACTCTTTCAATTTGCTGCATATCATCTGTATTCAGTCAAAAAACAACGGAGTATAAACTCTGGTACAACAAACCTGCACAGGTTTGGACGGAAGCTTTACCTTTGGGAAATGGTCGTTTGGGAGCGATGGTTTTCGGAAATCCGGGTTCGGAGCAGATTCAATTGAATGAAGCCACCATTTGGGCCGGACAACCGAACAACAATGCCAACCCCGATGCATTGGAGAATATTCCCAAAGTTCGTGAATTGGTTTTCGCCGGGAAATACCTCGAAGCACAGACACTTGCCACCGATAAAGTGATGGCGAAAACCAACTCGGGAATGCCCTACCAGCCTTTCGGCGACTTACGCATCTCATTTCCGGGACATACACGATATACCGATTACTACCGCGATCTGAATCTCGACTCTGCCTGCACTTCGGTACGTTACAAGGTAGATGGAGTAACTTACAAACGCGAGACTTTCACTTCGTTTTCCGATCAGGTAGTGATTACCCGACTAACTGCTTCGAAAAAGAATAAAATCACCTTCAACGCTATGCTTACCTCGTCGCATCAGGATGTTTTTATTGCTTCCGATGGCAATTGTGTAACACTCGACGGTGTTTCGTCGTGGCACGAAGGCCTGAAGGGAAAAGTAAAGTTTCAGGGACGACTCACAGCTAAAATACAAGGTGGCACGATGACTTGTAAAGATGGCGTATTGTCGGTGGAAAATGCTACCGAAGCGGTTTTGTATGTTTCTATTGCCACCAATTTCAATAATTATAAAGACATCACCGGTGATGCACCGGAACGTGCCAAAAGCTATCTGAATAAAGCATTACAACATTCATATACCGAAACAAAAAAAGCCCATATTGCTTATTTCAAATCGTTCATGGATAAATCATCCCTGGATCTGGGTGAAAATAAATCGACTGAGACCACCGACAAACGCATTGAGAACTTTGCCAAAACGAATGATAGCCATTTGGTGGCGACTTATTATAAATACGGACGTTATTTGCTTATTTGCAGCTCTCAACCCGGTGGACAACCGGCCAATCTGCAAGGAATATGGAATGATAAACTATTCCCCTCGTGGGATAGTAAGTATACCACCAACATCAACCTGGAAATGAATTACTGGCCGGCAGAAGTTACCAATCTAACGGAGCTGAATGAGCCACTGTTTCGCCTGACAAAAGAAGTAAGTGAAACCGGCAAAGATGCTGCCAGAACAATGTACGGTGTAAATGGTTGGGTATTGCATCACAATACCGACATTTGGCGCATTACAGGTGCTGTAGACAAAGCTCCGTCCGGTATGTGGCTGGCAGGTGGTGCATGGTTAAGTTTGCATTTGTGGGAACATTATCTCTACACGGGTGATATTGAATTTCTGAGGTCAATTTATCCGATTATGAAAAACGCAGCCTTGTTTTTCGACAATGTGATGGTGAAAGAACCTACGCACAACTGGTTGGTGTTATGTCCGAGCAATTCGCCGGAAAACCCTCACGCAGGTAGCAACGGACTAGCCACTACTGCCGGAGGCGTAACCATGGATAACGAATTAATTTCAAGTCTCTGGAACATGATTATTCAAAGTTCAAAAACATTAAACACAGATACTGACTTTGCCAATCATCTGCAAAGCCGGTTGAAAGAGATGGCACCGTTTCAGATCGGTCGTTGGGGACAGTTACAGGAATGGATGAATGACTGGGACAATCCTAATGATACTCATCGGCACGTTTCACACCTGTGGGGCTTGTTCCCGGGCAATCAGATTTCTCCTTACCGCACTCCCGGGCTTTTTGATGCCGCCCGCACGTCGCTTATTCACCGTGGCGATCCGTCTACCGGCTGGAGTATGGCCTGGAAGGTATGTTATTGGGCACGTTTGCTCGATGGAGATCATGCTTATAAGCTTATTACCGATCAATTGACTCTGGTTCGCAATGAATTGAAAAAAGGAGGAACATATCCGAATCTGTTCGACGCACATCCCCCCTTTCAGATTGATGGAAACTTCGGTTGCACGGCAGGCATAGCCGAAATGCTGATGCAAAGTTACGATGGTTTTATTTATCTGCTTCCCGCTTTACCATCTGTTTGGGATAAAGGAGAGATAAAAGGGCTGGTAGCCCGTGGTGGTTTTGAGATGGATATGAAATGGAAGGAGAATAAAGTGGAAAAAGTAATTATCAAGTCGCGCATAGGTGGAAATTGCCGGTTGCGGTCATTAACTCCACTCATTGGAGCCGGACTAACGGAAGCCACAGGTGAAAATCCAAATCCGCTGTATACACTTCCGGAAAATCCGAAACCGCTGATTAATGAAAAAGCGAAACTGAATCCGGTAGAATTAAAGAAAACATATCTCTACGACCTGAAAACGGTTGCCGGAGAAAGCTATGAGATCAACGCATTGAAATAAAAAGATCAAAATATAATTTACACCTAACCAAAGTATCTTAGAATAAATGAATATCAATTCAAAAAAGAACAGTTGTGCAACATATATCTTGCTGGCGGTTATTTTTGCCGTTTCAACGGTAAGCGCTACAACACAAAAGAGCAGCGCACCGAAATGGAGCGAACGCATGGCACGCTCGGAGATGAAACGTTTTCCCGAACCCTGGATGATAGAGAATGCAAAGAAGCCTGTGTGGGGATATACCCATGGTTTGGTGGTAAAAGCAATGTTGGAAACATGGAAAGCGTCGGGAAACCGGCTCTACTATAACTACGCCAAGATCTATGCAGACAGTTTAATCGATGCACGGGGCAAAATAAAGATGAATTACCTGTCGTTTAACCTCGACAATGTAAATCCGGGTAAGACCCTGTTCGATTTTTATGCTCAAACTAAAGACGAACGCTACAAAATAGCCCTGGATACGCTTCGCAAGCAGTTGACACAACAACCACGCACGGCCGAAGGCGGTTATTGGCACAAATTAAAGTACACCCACCAGATGTGGCTGGACGGATTGTATATGGCAACTCCTTTTCTGGCACAATACGGAGTCACTTTTGGCGACAAAACAGCTTCTGCAGATGCAGTGAAGCAATTATTGCTGATTGCGCGTAAAACCTACGATCCCAAAACGGGCTTATACTATCACGGTTGGGATGAAAGCAAGGAACAGGCCTGGGCAAACAAAACCACCGGCTGTTCGCCCAACTTTTGGAGCAGAAGTATTGGCTGGTACGCCGCTGCGCTGGTAGATGCGTTGGATTATCTGCCGAAAAATACCGAAGGGCGCGACAAAGTACTGGCTATTGTTCGAAATCTGGCAGCATCGCTTATCAAATATCAGGATCCGGCATCGGGGGTGTGGTATCAGGTGACCGATCAGGGAAACCGAAAAGGAAATTACCTGGAATCGTCGGCCAGTTCCATGTTTGTTTACTTCCTGAGCAAATCTATCAACAAAGGTTATATTGCTAAATCATACCTAACACCGACTACCAAAGCATTCAACGGGTTGATTAATACCTTTATCAAAAAAGAGGCCAACGGAACTATAACCATTACCCATTGCTGCGCTGTTGCCGGGCTGGGAGGCGATAAAATTTACCGCGACGGAAGTTTCCAATATTATATCAGCGAACCGGTAATCGAAAACGATCCGAAATCGGTTGGTCCGTTTATACTTGCATCCATTGAATTTGAAAAATTAAAGAAATAAACAGGTTTATGAAGAAGTACTAAGTAAGCGGAAGAATATAATGTCATATTTTCCAACAAAAAATGGAACGCTGATTTTACGGATTGAGCGGATATGAACGGATGATAATTAAACGGATCTAAAACTGATTTTAGTCATGCAAGCATGACAGATAAAATCCTGAAACTATTGAAAATCATTCCGACTTGTCGGAATTAAAATCCGTATAAAAATCCGCTTTATCAGCGTTTATCCGCGTTCTAATCTTATTTTCATTTTGATTCAGTTATACGACATTATATTTATCCAAGTACTAAAAATACAAATAATTAACTATTGCCTTAAAAAACCATTGAAATCAGACAAAAACAAAATAAATAGTTGGGTGCTCTGCACCTTAGAGCTAAAACAATAATTTAATTTCTACAAAGACCCCGGGACGCTGTCCATTTGGACTTTTACGAACAAGGTGCAGATGGAACATTCCGTATTCGGAAGCACCAAAATCTTTGTAGAAAGACATTAGAAAGTTATGATAAAGGTGCAGCGCACCGAAATATATTTTCTAAATTAGTTATTGGCAATAAAACAGACAAATACGGCTCAATAACATCACACATCATTTGCTATAAAAGAAACAGAACATAATGAAAAGATTAATTTTAAGCACATTTCTGGTATTATCCATTTTTGCGTCTGCACAGTCGAAAACCGCTAAACATCCGTGGGACAACGGAAAACTAAAAGTGAGCGAAAACCACCGTTACCTGCAACACGAGGACGGAACACCTTTCTTTTGGTTGGGTGATACCGGCTGGTTATTGCCCGAACGACTGAACAGAGACGAAGCCGAGTTCTACCTCACCGAATGCAGCAAACGCGGATACAATGTGGTGCAGGTTCAGACCATTGACAAAGTACCTTCCATAAATTATTACGGACAATCGTCGATGCCCGATGGTTTTAATTTTAAAAACATCAACAAAAAAGACCTTTACGGCTACTGGGATCATCTGGATTTTATCATCAAAGCAGCAGAGCGAAAAGGTATTTACATTGGCATGGATTGCATCTGGGGTGGATTGGTCAAAGACGGTCTTTTATCGGTAAAAGAAGCGGAAGCCTATGGAAAATTTCTGGGAGAACGTTACAAAAACAGTCCGAACATCATCTGGTTTATCGGTGGTGATATCCGCGGCGATGTAAAACCCGAAGTGTGGGAAGCATTGGCAACCAGCATAAAGTCTGTCGATAAAAATCACCTGATGACGTACCATCCACGCGGAAGAACCTGCTCCGCCACCTGGTTTAATAACGCATCGTGGTTGGATTTTAATATGTTCCAGAGCGGTCACCGTCGTTACGGACAACGAAAAGGGGACGGCGACTACACGATTGCCGAAAATACCGAAGAAGACAACTGGCGTTATGCAGAACAAGCACTGTCGTTGGCAATGGTGAAACCCGTTATCGACGGCGAACCATCGTACGAAGACATTCCGCAGGGATTGCACGAAGCAAACGAAACACGCTGGACTGCCAACGACGTACGCCGCTATGCCTACTGGTCGGTTTTTGCCGGATCATTCGGACATACCTACGGACACAACTCCATCATGCAGTTTTACAAGCCCGGCGTAAACGCTTCGTTTTTCCCCAGCAGATATTGGTACGACTGCCTGCAGGATCCGGGTTACAACCAAATGAAATACCTGAAAACATTAATGCTTGCCTTCCCGTTTTTGGAACGTGTGCCCGATCAAAGCATCATTGCCGGACAAAACGGCGAACGTTACGACCGCGCCATTGCCACACGCGGAACCGATTACCTGTTGGTGTACAACTACACCGCCCGTCCGATGCAAATCGACCTGTCTAAAATCAGCGGAGCAAAGAAAAACTGCTGGTGGTTTAATCCTAAAAACGGAGAATTGCAGTTTATTGGCGAATTGGACGGAACTAAAATCACCAATTTCCAACTCGACATTGCCTACAACGCCGGAAACGACCGCGTGCTGATAGCTGTGGATAGCGCCAAAGACTATATAAAGAATTTGCAGGTAAAATAATATCACAACCGAAGGAGATTAAGTAAACGAAAGAATATAATGTCGTATTTTCAAAAAAGAATGGAACGCTGATTTTACGGATTGAGCGGATAAAAGCGGATGATAATTAAACGGATCTAAAACAGATTTTAGTCATGTAAGCATGACAGATAAAATCCGGAACTATTGAAAATCATTCCGACTTGTCGGAATTAAAATCCGTATAAAAATCCGCTATATCAGCGTTTATCCGCGTTCTAATCTTTTTCCATTTCGAGATTTACGTATACGACATTATTTAATTTCTACTTCTTATATCACTTTGGTAATATCTTTCAAAAAAAATGAAATCAAAAGTAATCCTTTTCCTCGCCCTTCTATCATTCAGCGCCGCACTGAGTGCCACCATCACAGTTGCATCCATGCGTACCGAAGGAATGACCAACCCATTGGGAATTGATGCGCAAAAACCACGCTTTAGTTGGAAAACAGAAGCAACTACCGAGCGCAATGTGCTGCAAAAAGCGTATCAGATTCTGGTAGCTTCATCGGCCGCGAAGCTTTCGAAAAACGAAAGCGATGTGTGGAACAGTGGAAAAGTATCGACGGACGCTTCCATCTGGATTCCGTTTGCCGGAAAACCACTGCAAAGCAATGCAGCTTATTTCTGGAAGGTAAAAGTATGGACTAACAAAGGCGAAAGTCAATGGAGTGCCCCCGCATCGTGGAGCATGGGTATTTTGGAAGAAGTACAATGGAAAGCACAATGGATAGGACTCGACAAAGCCATGCCCTGGGACAGCGAAACCTTTGCCAGCCGGCTTTCGGCCCGCTATGTGCGCAAAGAATTTCCCATCGGCAAGGAAATTAGCCGGGCTACGGTACATATCTGTGGATTGGGACTGTATGAATTGTTTATCAACGGGCAAAAAGTAGGCGATCAGGTACTGGCACCGGCTTCAACCGGCTACGATAAGGCCGTATTGTATACTACTTTTGATGTAACATCGCTACTTCGGAAAGGACAGAATGCCGTGGGCATTACACTGGGCAACGGTCATTTCTACAACATGCGTCAGGGCTACAAACCCTGGAAAGTGCCCACCTACGGCTACCCCAAAGTACGGATGATGCTCACACTTGAATATTCCGATGGAAGTACCGAAAACATAGGCACAAAAGATAACTGGAAACTGACTGCCGACGGCCCCATACGGAGCAACAATGAATACAACGGCGAAGAATATGATGCGCGCAAAGAACTCACCGGATGGAATATGCCCGGATACGACGACTCCAACTGGCAAAATGCCGAACGCGTACGCTTCCCCGCCAACGAAGTGCGGGCGCAGATGATGCCCGGCATGAAAGTGTTGCAGAAAATGACGCCCGTTTCCATCAAACGGCTCGGAAATAAATACATCCTGGACCTGGGACAAAACATAGCCGGATGGATGCGCATCAACGTGCACGGAAATGCAGGTGACTCGGTAAAATTACGTTTTGCCGAAACATTACAGAAAGATGGGGAGATATACACCGAAAATCTTCGCAGCGCACGCTGCACGGATGTGTACATTCTGAAAGGAGACAAGGCCGGCGAATCATGGGCACCCGTATTTATTTATCATGGTTTCCGCTATGTGGAAGTTAGCGGGTTGAAATACGCACCATCGGTTACCGATTTTACGGCTGAGGTGGTGAGCGACGAAATGGAGCAACTCGGAACGCTGACTACATCCAACGATGTGCTGAATCAGGTATTGAAAAATGCCTGGTGGGGCATCCGCGACAATTATAAAGGCATGCCGGTGGATTGTCCGCAACGCGACGAGCGACAACCGTGGCTCGGCGACCGGGCTATGGGGTGCTGGGGCGAAAGTTTTCTGTTCGACAACAACCTGATGTATGCCAAATGGGGAAATGATATTCGCGACGCTCAACGTCAGGATGGTTGCATTCCGGATGTGGCACCCGTTTACCTCACCTATTATACCGACAACGTGACCTGGCCTGCCACATTGCCTTTCCTGTGCGATATGACTTATACGCAGTTCGGTAATAAAAAGCCTATTGAAGATAATTACGAAGCCATCAAAAAATGGATGGCACACATGGAGAAAAATTACCTTTCGCCGGACTATTTGATGACAAAAGATGAATACGGCGACTGGTGTATGCCTCCAGAAAACCTGAAAATGATTCACAGCGAAGATCCCAAACGTATTACCAATGGCACGCTGATATCCACCGCCTATTATTATACGATTTTGCAGGTGATGACACGCTTTGCAAACGTGCAGGGACTCAAAGAGGATGCGAAAAAATTCAGCGCGTTGGCCAAAAAAGTAAAAACAGGCTTTAATAAAGAGTTTTTCCATAAGGATTCGCTCTATTATGGCAACAATACAGCCACTTCCAACCTCTTGCCTATCGCTTTTGGCATGGTGCCGAAGCAATATGTGGATACAGTTTGCAAACACATCCTTCATACGGTGGTTCCGGCCAATACAAAGTCACAAATTGGCACGGCTGAGCTCAATATAACCTGTGGTGTGGTAGGTATTCAGTGGTTGATGCGCGAGTTAAGCCGGATGGGACGTGCCGATGTGGCGTTTGCACTGGCTTCGAACAATAAATATCCTTCGTGGGGTTATATGGCAGCCAACGGAGCTACCACTATTTGGGAATTGTGGAACGGAAACACCGCCAGTCCCAAGATGAATTCGGGCAACCACGTCATGTTGTTGGGCGATTTGCTCACCTGGTCGTACGAAAACATGGCCGGCATCAAATCCGATTATAATCAGACGGCATTTAAACACATTATATTAAAACCCGATTTCTCTATTCCCGATCTGGAACATGTTGATGCTTCCTACATCACACCTTATGGCAAGGTAGTAAGCAAATGGAAGAAAACACTCATGCATCTCGACTGGGAAGTGAGCATTCCCGTCAACAGCACCGCCGAAGTGCATCTCCCCAACGGAAAAACCGAGCAAATAGGCTCGGGATCGTATCATTTCAGCGTGGCTATTCCACAAAAAAAAGGCATTGTGACCAACGAATTTCTGTATGAGAAAGCCGATTTTCCACAAGCTCATTCCGCTACCATCGTTGAGACTACCGCCGGCGATTTAGTTTCGACATTTTTCGGCGGAACACGCGAAGGCGCACCCGATGTATGCATCTATACCTGCCGGAAAGACAAAGGCAGCAAAACATGGACGGCTCCCGCGCTGGCTGCCGACGGCGTGCTGAGCCCTACCCTGCGCAAAGCCTGTTATAATCCGGTGTTATACCAGATACACAACGGTCCGTTGTATTTGTTTTATAAAATAGGCAAGAAAGTGTCCGACTGGAAAGGTTATCTGAAGAAAAGTGACGACGGTGGACGCACCTGGAGCCAGGCCACGCCGCTGCCCGACGGTTATCTGGGACCAATCAAGAATAAAATTGTAGATGTCGACGGGAAATCCATTGCACCGTCAAGTACCGAAGAAGGTGGATGGAAAGTGCATTTCGAAATTGCCGAAGACGGTGGACGCAAAACCCATATCGTGGGTCCGCTGAAAGCAGGCGAAGCTGTTTTAAGCGAACGACAGGCACCACAAACCGGAAATGCCGAAAATGATATAGAAGGTGGTGAAAACTCAAAAGCAACCACCGTACAAGCCATCCAACCAAGTATACTCACTTATCCGGATGGCAAGCTGCAAATCCTTTGCCGGACACGAAATGGAAGAATTGCCACGGCGTGGAGCCGTGATAAGGGCGAAACATGGTCGGATCTGGTACTCACCAGCCTGCCCAACAACAATTCGGGCACGGATGCAGTCAGTTTGCAGGATGGTAGACAAATGCTAATCTATAATGCGGTAGCAACGCCTCCGGGTGCGAAAAAAGGAATCCGTACGCCGCTTAATATTGCCGTGTCCAGAGACGGTATAAACTGGAAAATGATACTTACGCTCGAAGATTCACCCATTTCGCAATACTCCTACCCCAGCATTATTCAGGGTAAGGATGGGCGCATTCATGTGGTGTACACCTGGCGCCGTCAACGCATCAAATATATGGAGTTGAAATTATAATGCATCACCTTAATTCCTGCTTGTGAACTAGTAAGAACAAGTTTTTTGCCACGGAGTGGCTAAATGTGCATACCCCCGGTAAGCGAAGCGCAACCGGGTGATAATGAGAACAGATAATCGGACATTTGATTTTCAATTCGACTGGTCGAATTGAAAATCAAATAAGTACAAAAACAAAGAAGTGCTGAGTAGTAACATCCGTTCAAACAAAATCAAAGAATGCTGCCC
>WSSedL1CaDRAFT_10000160_pt1 | contig 46369 bp, 37 predicted proteins | sample WetSurSL1Cattail_FD_9464 | JGI IMG/M metagenome (IMG submission 9464)
GTCATGGCCGGGCTTGACCCGGCCACCCAGTGCCCGAGCGTCACCGCCAGCAACATAACTCGCACCGTCTGGATGGCCGGGTCGGGGCCCGGCCATGACGATGAGGAGGAGCTAGAGCCGATCACTTGGAGAGTTTCTTGAGTTCGTGGACGATGGCGACTTCGGAGCCGGTACCGCGTTTCACCTCGTTCATATCGATGCGCATTTTAGAAACCGAAAGCACCGTTTTTCCTAAAACAATAGAGGTTCCAGCCGCTGCAACGAGCCGCCAATCCGCATTTGCCAAGCCAAGGCCAGCGATTGTCGCTCCAACGCCCTTTAGCAAATTGGAGTCGAGCAACTCGGAAAGGACTCCGGTTACGGTTATTATTCCATGTTTCTTCAGTGCCCACTCGTAATCTTCCAGCCGTTGAGAGATCGCATCGCTTATGAACGAACTTGACTTTCCGGTCAGTTCTTTATCAGCCCAATGGCGTAATCGCCTAAACTTCGACTTTGCGGTCGGATCCTTCCTGAATTCGAGGATCTGCTGAACATCGAGAGAGTTTTCGTCGACCACCTGTAATCCGTCGATAGCTGCTACCAATACCGGTGTATCGCCGGCTTGATACTCTGCATCTCTGGCTTCGGCACTGTCGTACATCGGCAATGCTCGAATGGAATGAGCCTCGAACAAGGATTCCGCGATACCCCTTGTTTGGGACAATGCTCCCCACGCTTTTGTGGTATAGGGGTAATCAACTTCTGCAACGATCTGCGTGCTGGAAATTTCCAATAATTGGGCAGCCATCCCCAAAATAGCAGGCATGTATTCCATCTGGGTGGCGCCGTAACACGTCACATCGTTCGGCAACTTCGCCACTAGCCCGGGGCACCTCCAGACACGATCAAAAAAGAGAGCTGCAGTCTTCGGCTTAAAGATCGTGACGCCAACACTTTCGTTTGGTGCAGGCAGATTGGGAGATGAAAACCTTTCAGAGAACGTTACGGCTAAATCTCGAGCCGCCTCCGCGATGTGCTGAGATTCTATCTCCCCACCCGTTCGATCAGCCATTTTCTTTGCTACGTATTCGGCAACAATGTCGAAATCGCTCATTGGCATCCCAACGGTCAGATAGGGAAATATATAACAAGAACCAACGTCGCCTACTAACGGTTGTTTGTGTATTCACTTCCCCCTGAACAAGCCTGCCAAGCTCGCGAACGGCGAATCCGGATTGACGGTGATTTTCACCTCTTCCGGCGCTTTCTTCTCGCGCGGCTGTTTGCGCTGGCGGCGGATCGGCTTGGGAATGCCGCGGCGCCAGACGTGTTTGCCGTCGGCGACTTCCAGGGTTTGCCAGGCGAGAGCGTCGAGCACCTCTTTGAGCTGGTCGTTGCCGCAGCCGAGCAGCGACACCAGCTTAGGCGTCAGTTCGTCGGTGGTGGAACCTTCCACCAGCGCCTTTTCCAGCACGTCTTCGAGCCGCTCCAGCATGTCGAGGCGGATGGCACGGCCGGCGAATTTGCGGAAGCCCGCAGCTGCGAGGAAGCCGTCCGGTGCATCGCTGTCGAAGCTGGTGAGGCCGGCGCGCGGCAGGCTCGGGATATTGTCCTCTTTCTGCCAAACGCTCCAGAGCAGCGCCAAAAGGGTTGCCGCATCGGGGCGGAGCAGCTTCGGCAAATAGACGGTCCGCCGCCCAAACCAGACGCCATAGGGGCGCAGCGCCCGCATGATGGCACCGCGATCGCCGCGCAAATCGGCGCGCGGAAAATCAATTGAGCCGAAGTTCTCCCACAGCCGATGGGCGATGCCGCGGGCGTCGCCGGGCAGGGCATCTTTGGTTCCGGGCTTGGCGTCGATGCCGCCCTGCAACGCCACCAACGGCTCCAGCTTGGCGGCGATGCGCTTGGTTAGCCAATCCTCCAGCCGGCGCTGCACGCCGTCGCGCGGGGCGCCTTTCAGGCTCTCGTCGGCCAGCAGCAGAACCGCTGGCGCCAGCGGCGAACCGCCCGCGATCAGTTTGGCGACGATGGCGCCGTCCCACCACAGCCGGCCGTGTTCGGTAAGGGTGATTTGGTCTTCGGTGGCGAACGCCAGCGTGCGGGCGCGGGTGAAGAATTCGCCTTCAAGTCCTTTCACAGCCGCAGCGTGCAAGGCCTTGGCTTCCAAGCCAGAGGCGTTTTCGGCCGGGGTAAAGCGGAAGCCTTCCAATTTGCCGATGGCTTCGCCGCCGACGGTGACGCCGCCGGAATCGTCGAGCACCAAATTCAGGTCTTCCTCACGCAAGCTCCGCATCAAGACCGAGGTGCGCCGGTCGATAAAGCGCTGGGTGAGCTTTTCGTGCAAAGCGTCGGACAAACGGTCTTCAACGGCGCGCGTCACGTTCTGCCAATGGGCGCTGTCGGCGACCCAGCCGGGGCGGTGCGCCGCATAGGTCCAGGTGCGGATGTGGGCGAGGCGTCCCGACAGCGTGGCAACATCGCCTTCGATGATGTCGAGGCGGGCGATCTGCTGGCCCAGCCACTCCGGCGGCAACACGCCCGCATCGCTCATCAGATGGCCGAAGATGGTGCGCACCAGCCGGATATGCTCGTCGGCCGAAAGTTTGTTGAAGTCTGGCATCTGGCAGCATTCCCAGAGCAGCTTGATCGCCGCGGGCGCCGTGGTGCGGTCACGGATCTCGTCCTGGGCCGCGAGCGTTCTGAGAGCAATGAGGTCGCTGGAGGGCCGCGCCTTGACCAGCCCGCGTTGCGGCGGCGGTTCGTCGAGGGCGGCGCACAGCGCGTCGAGCGATTGAAACGACAGCTTTGAATTGCGCCACTGCAGCACCCGGACCGGATCGTAATGGTGGTTCTCCACCCGGGTTACCAGTTCAGGTTCGAACGGTTCGGCTTCGCCGGTCACGCCAAAGGTGCCGTCGTTCATGTGGCGGCCGGCCCGGCCCGCGATCTGGCCGATTTCCTCCGGGCGCAGTGGCCTTGTGACGGTGCCGTCGAATTTTTCCAGCGCCGAGAAGGCGACGTGATCGACGTCCATGTTGAGGCCCATGCCGATGGCGTCAGTTGCCACCAGGAAGTCGACTTCGCCGGACTGATAAAGCTGGACCTGGGCGTTGCGGGTGCGGGGGCTGAGGGCACCGAGCACCACCGCAGCACCACCGCGATGGGTGCGGATCAGTTCGGCGATGCCATAAACGTCTTCGGTCGAGAACCCGACCACGGCCGAGCGCCGCGGCAGGCGGGTCAGCTTCTTCGGTCCGGTATAAGCGAGGTCGGAAAACCGGTCGCGGCTGATGAAATAGGCCCGCGGCACGAATTTCTGGATCGCCCCGCGCATAGTGTCGGCGCCGAGGAACATCGTCTCCTCATCGCCGCGAGCATGAAGCAGGCGGTCGGTGAAGACGTGACCGCGCTCGGGATCGGCGCAAAGCTGGATCTCGTCCACCACCAGGCAGGCGGAGCCGATTCCGACCGGCATCGCTTCCACGGTGCAGACGTAATAGGGCGCCCCGGTGGGAATGATCTTCTCTTCGCCGGTGACCAGAGCAACCTGACTGGCGCCCTTGATCCGCACGATCTTGTCATAGACCTCGCGCGCCAGAAGACGCAGCGGCAGGCCGATCATGCCGGACTTGTGCGCCAGCATGCGCTCGATCGCGAAATGAGTTTTGCCGGTGTTGGTAGGTCCAAGGACCGCCGTTACACGCGACCCAGACGTTGGTGTACGCATCGGCGGGACATTTCACCTGTGACGGCCGCCAACGCAAGGCTTTCCGGCGGGCCGCGACGGCGGACTTGGGGGTAAATGGCGTAAGCGGCGGACGGGCAACACAAATGTGCCCAATTTTCCCGAGGAGAATCATCATTGCGCGTGAGTTGGCACGAGTCACAATTAACAAATCAGAACGGCCAGAGAACGAACACGGTCCGAATCAATAACTCGGCGAAAAACAGCCTTTGTTCTCATACCATTAGGGTGCTGTCAAGACTCTCCCAACCCTACATCTTGTGCATGACTCGAATCGTGGGGTCCGAGGTACTTATCCACTGAGCCCTCCGTAGGCGGACGGTTGTGTCGGTTACCGAAAGCTTTTGTGACAGCCGTCATGCAGCTTTCGTGCTTCGCGGGCGCGTGCGAGAACCGGGGCCCGCCACGGATGATGCCGAGGGTGCAATGACGACGCCGGAAGAGTGGGCGGCACTAGCCGCCAAGGAACTGAAAACGCGTCCGCTCGAAGAACTTTCCTGGACGGCGCCGGAAGGCTTCAACGTCAAGCCGCTGTACACCGCAGACGATCTGGCGGAGATGGAGGCGGCCGGCACATTGCCCGGATTTGCGCCGTTCGTGCGCGGCGTGCGCGCCACCATGTACACCGGGCGGCCCTGGACCATTCGTCAGTATGCGGGCTTTTCCACCGCCGAAGAGTCCAACGCCTTCTACCGCGCCAATTTGGCGGCGGGGCAGAGAGGCCTGTCGGTGGCGTTCGATCTGCCGACCCACCGCGGCTACGACAGCGATCATCCGCGGGTGGCGGGTGATGTCGGCAAGGCCGGCGTCGCCATCGACAGTGTCGAGGACATGAAGATTCTGTTCGACGGCATCCCGCTCGATCGCATGAGCGTGTCGATGACCATGAACGGCGCCGTGATCCCGATCATGGCGAATTTCATCGTCGCGGCGGAGGAGCAGGGCGTGCCGCTGGCGAAATTGGCGGGCACCATCCAGAACGACATTTTAAAAGAATTCATGGTGCGGAACACCTACATCTATCCGCCCAAGCCGAGCATGCGCATCGTCGCCGACGTGATCGCATACGCCGCGAAAAAAATGCCGAAGTTCAATTCCATCTCGATCAGCGGCTATCACATGCACGAAGCGGGCGCGACCGCGGTGCAGGAACTCGCCTACACGCTGGCCGATGGCAAGGAATACGTGAAGGCGGCGCTGAAACGGGGCCTCGACATCGACGCCTTCGGGCCGCGGCTGTCGTTTTTCTTCGGCATCGGCATGAACTTCTTTTTCGAGATCGCCAAGCTGCGCGCCGCGCGTCTCGTTTGGTGCGAGATCATGCAAGGCTTCGGCGCCAAGAAACCCGAAAGTCTGATGTTGCGCACCCATTGCCAGACCTCGGGCGTGTCGCTGACCGAACAGGACCCTTACAACAACATCGTGCGCACGGCCTATGAGGCGTTGGCGGCGGTGCTGGGCGGCACCCAATCGCTGCACACCAATTCCTTCGACGAAGCCATCGCGCTGCCGACCGAACAGTCCGCCCGCATCGCCCGCAACACCCAACTGATCCTTCAGCACGAAACCCAGGTGATGCGCACCGTCGATCCGCTCGGCGGCTCGTATTATGTGGAAGCGCTGACTGGTTCGCTGGCCGCTGCCGCGCGGGAGATTATCGCCCGGGTGGATGCGAAAGGCGGTATCGCCGCTTGTGTCGATGAGGCCAAGCTCGCCATCGAAGACTCCGCCGCCCGCCGTCAGGCCCGCATTGACAAGGGCGAAGACGTGATCGTCGGCGTCAACAAGTTCGAACCGCCGCACGACGACGATGTCGCCTATCGCGAAGTCGACAACGCCGCGGTGCTTGCGGCCCAACTGGCGCGCCTCAAGGCGGTGAAAGCCGTGCGCGACGCCGCCAAAGTCGCCGCGACGCTTGCGGCTTTGCGCCAAGGGGCCGCGGGCGAGGCCAATCTGCTCACGCTGGCAGTCGAGGCGGCACGGTCGCGGGCCACTGTTGGCGAAATTTCCACCGCCATCGAACAGATTCACGGCCGCCATCACGCCACAACGCGCGTGATTTCCGGCGTCTATGGCGGGCAGTTCACTGGCGACAATGAATTTGCCGCGCTGAAAGGCGAGGTGGAAACCTATGCCAAAACGCACGCCGGCCCGCCACGCATCCTGGTGGCGAAAATCGGCCAGGACGGCCACGACCGCGGCGCCAAAGTGATCGCGTCGGCGTTTGCCGATATCGGTTTCGCGGTCGATGTCGGCGATCTGTTTGCCACGCCGGAAGAGGTGGCCAAGAACGCCGTCGCCACTGGTGCGCGCGTGGTCGGTGTTTCCAGCCTCGCCGGTGGACACAAAACGCTGGTGCCGGAATTGATCGCGGCGTTGAAGCAAGAAGGCTCGAACGCGCTGGTGGTACTCGGCGGCGTCATTCCGCCCAAGGATCATGCCTTCCTCAAAGCCCAAGGTGTCGCCGCCATCTTCGGCCCCGGCACCAACATCCCGGAAGCGGCGAAGACGGTGCTGGATCTGTTGCGCGGCTAGAGTTCCAACGCCTCGCGCAAGGGACCGAGCCATTCCGCGTAAAGCTTCCAGCGCCCTACCGCTTCTTTGTAGAGCGGTTGTCGTACCTGCACGGCACTAGCTGTGCGCACCGCGCGCTTGGTGTTGTAGAAACGCAGACAAGCATCTTCCCAGTCCAGACCGCAGAAAGCGATCAACCGCCGCGCTTCGGCCTCGAAATTCTCCACCAATGCTTCGTAGCGGACTTCCAGCATTGATTCCGGCGAAAGGACACGCCGCCAGTAGGCCATCACCTCGGTATAAACCTTGTAGTAGCGCCCGAGTTCGCCGAGATCGTTGGCGAAAGGGGCCGTGCCCATGAATAACTGCGAGTAGCAGGAGAAGCACGTATCCATCGGATCGCGTACCATATGGATGATGCGCGCCTTGGGCAGTGCCAGATGGATCAGTCCGGCATAACAAAAATTTCCCATCGTCTTGTCGACAACGCGCGTGGCACCCGGGGCCTTCGCCGCGAGGTGTGCGGCATAGTCCGCGCCGAATTGCCGAAGGGTCTCGCCGGAAAGCGAGGCACCGATCTTTTCCAGCCGCAAGCCAAATCGCGGTTCGATGCGCCGCCGCAAATCCGGCAATTCGCCGGTACCGACCACGCCAGTGTGGCTGGCGAGAATTTGTTCAACCAGTGTAGTGCCGGTGCGCGGCATACCTAGCACGAACACCGGCAGCTCCGAAGGATCGCCAAGTCCGGCCTTCGCCTGCATAATCTCCGGCGTAAGCACGTCGACAGGCGCGCGCAAAAAAGCCAGCGCGACGGGCTCGTCGTAAATGACGCTGCGCCGTTTGCGCCGATTGCCTGCACTCAGATGTTCGAAGGCGGGGCCGGGGCGGGCCAGGTCGCGATAGGCTTTGGACAGCGCCAAATGCAATTCCACCGCATCGGCTTCCGGCAGCTTGGCTTCGTCCGCCTGCATCGCCTCCAAAGCCTTCAGCGCCGGATCGTTTTCATTGGTGACGGTTCTGACCTGGAGCAGGTGACGATAGGCGACAGGCCAGCGCGGCGCCAACGAAATCGCCCGTTCGTAGGCCGCGACCGCTTCGTTGATCCGTCCGAGAATCTGCAGGATGTCGCCGCGGCCAAGTTCCGCTTGTGCGTTCTTAGGATCGATTTTCCGCGCATCTTCGTAAGCGGCGAGTGCCTCTTCGTTGCGGCCAAGCGTGCTGAGCGGATCTGCCATGTTGACCAGCGACGCGACGAATTTCGGATCCAGACGCAGCGCTTCACGGAAGCAGGCAATCGCCTCATCGTAGCGGTGCAGTTGCACCAGTGCCAAGCCGCGGTAGTTATGGCCGGGCACGTAACGCGGCAGCAGTGCGCACAACCGCTCGAAACAGCGCAGCGCCTCTTGCGATCGACCCATTTGGCCGTAAACCACACCGAGGATCTCCCAAGCGCCGACGAAATCCGGCCGTCGCGATACTGCCGTCTCGAAAGCGGCAGCAGCCTCTTTGGGACGTCCGAGCGCCACCAAGGCCCAGCCGCGCATGCTGTGATATAGATGGGCAACCGGTGAAAACGGCATCAACCCGAGCAAGCGGTCGAGACAGCGCAGGGCATCGGCGGGGCGGCCAGTGTCGCCGTAGAGCTTGCCGAGCGCCTCCAGTGCGGGCGGCAAATCGGGGGTGATCGCCAAAGCCTTCTCGAACGAGGCGACTGCATCCGGGATGCGTTTTTGTTGTATTAGAGCAAGGCCGAGATCGCAGTGCGCCGGTGCGTGGCGGGGATTGGAGCTCAGTACCTTCCGCAGAATACGTTCGGCATCGATCGCGCGTCCCTGGCGAAGCATCTCGCTGGCGGCTGAATATCCGGATGCGTCGTCGTTCATCACTCTAGCCTTTTTTGCATTGATGACGAAGAGTGGCACCGGACACAAGTCTATGGGGGTGATTTCATCTTTGACGTGCGCGCGGCTTGCGGCAGAGAGGACCGCAATTGATCGCGGCGCTGAAAGCGGCGGGTTCGAACGCGCTGGTGGTGGGCGGCGTCATTCCGCCCAAGGATCACGCCTTCCTCAAAGCCCAAGGCGTCGCCGCCATCTTCGGCTCCGGGATGAAGATACCTGAAGCGGCAAAGAACGTGCTCGATCTGTTGCGCTAATTGGTTTTCGGCGTACCCGCTGGCGTGATGAACAGCTTCTTTTCCTTATAGGCGATGTAGACGTGCAGGTATTTCAGCACGTTCATGCCGAGCAACATTTGCTGGTTGTCGATCGGGTTCTTGGTATTGAGGTGGGTACCGATCTGCGGGCGGGTGTCGAAATGCTGGCTCATCCGATCGGGGATGATGTGGATCACTGGATTATGCACTTCGAGGCCGTCCAGCGATAGAATGGCGAATGTGTGGGCATAGGCGATGGCAGTCTTATCGCCGTTGACGGCGCCGACCTTGGTCGTGTCCGGCGTGCCGGCGACGACGTTGAACTTGTCCCGCGCGATTGTCGCCAACAGTGTGGAGTTCGATGCGCCGGTGTCGAGTGTGGCGGTGACTTCTTTGCCGTCTAGGGTCACGGGGAAAACGATGTGTGCGCCGTCGGGCATATCAAAGGGAATAATCGCGATCGGCCGCTGCGGCCAGTAGACGACTTTGCCTGCGCAATGATCGGGCGAGAGAATGTCGAGCTTATTGGTCCCGAAATCGATGGAAATGTCGTAATTTTGCAAGATGTCGCCGCCGAGTAGCCCCGCCCCGTCGGGATCGCCGTCCTCAAGGCCCTGCGGGGCCAGCGCGATGTGAATGTCGTTCCCCGTCAGGCGGCCGATGGACAAGGAGGTTATGACCTCCTGATTGGATTGGCGGCCGTTGACGTCGTAAACGATGGATCGCCGAGAGTGGCTCTTGAGACCGAAGCTGGCGGCCGAGGGCTGCCAAATCGTCGAGTTCGCTGCACCGGTGTCCAGTAACAATTTGGCAGGTTTGCCGTCGAGTTGAACCGGCACGTAATGCACGTGACCGTCGGCGGTGGATTCGAGGTCGACCGATGTCACCAGTTTCAGCGGCGAACAATCGGCCAACGCGGCATGTGCGAGTACCACCGCACCGAATGCGACAACAACAAATGAAGGTCTCATTGGGTCTCCCAAACGCAGAAGCGTTTTCGCGTTAATCGCCAATATTCTCTTTCAAGAATTTCTCCAATTCCGTCAACCAGCGGACGCGGGTGTCAGCCATTTCCATGTTGTGGGTTTCTTTCGGGATGGCGATGAAGGTCACGCGTTTGCCGGCGCGCTTCAATGCCCGCTCCATGGTTTCGCTCTGGTCGATGCGCACGGTGGTGTCGTCCGCGCCATGCATCAACAGGACTGGGATTTTGATCTTGTCGGCATTCTCGGCCGGCGAGGCGCCGTCGAGCTTGGCGGAATCGTCCCAGCGGTCGCCGATGAAGGCCTGCCAGCTTTCGATCATTTGCGAATCCCGGCCGTAGTCCTTGGCGCGGGTGGCGAGGAATTTCCGCAGGTCGTAGACGCCCGCCCAACCCGCGGCGCAGGCATAGAGATCGGGCGTGAAGGCCGCACCCGCCAGCGCCGCATAGCCGCCATAGCTTTCGCCGACGATGCAGATGCGTTTGGGATCGACGGTACCGTCGGCGATCAGTTTCTTGACGCCGTCGGTGATGTCGTCCTGCATATTGAGGCCCCATTGACCGTAACCGGCCTGCATGAATTTGCGGCCGTAGCCGCTTGAGCCGCGGAAATTGGGCTGGAACACGGCATAGCCGCGATTGGCGAAGAATTGCGCGAAGGGATTGAACGACAGGTCGTCGCGCGCCATCGGCCCGCCATGCGGGAACACGACCAGCGGCAGATTCTTGGCCGACTTGCCCGGCGGCAAGGTGAGATAAGCCGGAATGTCGAGCCCATCGCCGGCTTTGTAGGTGAAGGGCTTGACGTCGCCGAGATCGGCTTCGGTGAGGCCGCCGTAGAGCCGCCGGATCGGGGAAGCGGAATGGGTTTGGCGGTCGAGCAGGAAGAAGACCGGCGGCGTTTTGGGACCGTCTACCGCGACGATGACTTTCTGCTGGCTCGAATCCCAGCTTACGGCGTGCACCGAGACGCCGGGAAAAGCTTGCTCCAGACCATTTTGCAGCGCCTTCATCTTGGGGTCGAAATAGATGTCCTTGGGCGCATCGGCGACCACGCGCACACCGATCACGCACGCGGTCCAGGGATCGGTCAGGGTCGAGTCGATGTCGTATTGCTGGTCGAGATAGAGGCCGGTGTGGCTGTCGTCGGCCAGGCCGCGCGCCGCCAGACCCACCGTTGTGGTCTTCTCGTCGAAATAGGTCAGCGCCAGCGACTTGCCGTCTTCGGTCAGCCCGGCCACGCCCATGCCGGTATCGGGACCGGCAAGTGCGGTTTCGATTTCCTTCCAGTCGCCGTTCGGCTGGCGGACATTCAGATGATCGGTGCGCGGACTGGTGGTCTGGTCGATGCGCGCCACGACCTTGCCGTGGCCGTCCATGACCCAGTCGGTGGTGTGCATGCCGCCCTTGACGACGAGTTCCGACGTGCCGGTTGCGACATTGACCCGCCACACCGAATTGAGCATGTCGCTCATCGATTCCGTCAGATGTTCGCGGCCCGAGAAATCGTTGTAGAGCGGCATGTAGATGTGGTCGGGATCTTCGGCTGCCAGATCGAGAATCATGCTGGCGTTGCTGTTGACGTCGCGCGACTTGCGCCGGTCGGAGAACATCATCGCGAAGGCCTTGCCCTCGGTGTCGGTCGACACCAGCCGGTACCAAGCATCAACGCCCTGATGAAAGACGTCTTGATTGACGTTGATGCGGATGAGCAGACGGTTGTTGTTCGCCCACAGCACGTCCTGAATGTAGCCGTCGCCGATCGGCAGGTTTACGGCCGGTATGCCGGGCGGATCGAGCGTGAAAATACGGGCGATCGGCCGGCCGTTGTAGGGTTGAATGGTGGCAACGTGTTTGCCGTCGGGCGAGATCGACGGCCGCGCCATTGTCGGCAGCGCGCCGAAGGCTTCTACCGGCGGATGAGCCGGTGCGGTCTGAGCGATGGATGGTGTGAACGTTAGTGCTGCCGCACAGACAACAGCATACAGCCGACTTATCATGGTGTCCCCCCGGAGCTACCCGGGCAAAGTCTAGACTTGTCAGGGGCCAACGTGTAGCTGGCAGCGTTTGCAAGGCGGAGGATACGATGTCGCGCATTATCTTGATCGGGCCGGGCGCCATCGGCTGTGCCATTGGCGGCGCCCTGACGCTCGCTGGGCATGAGGTGACGTTCGGCGCCAGGAAAGCGTTCGCGCGTCTCTCGGTGCAGAAGGAGAACGAGCCGGCTTTGGTTTTTCCCGCGCGGGTAGTGACGTCGCCTGCAAACGTGCCGTCGGCCGATTGGGTTCTGTTGTGCGTTAAGGCTTATCAGGTGCCGTCCGCCGCCGATTGGCTGGCGGCTGCGGTGGGGCCGGGCACCCGCGTCGCGGTGCTGCAGAACGGCGTCGAGCAGCGGGAGAATGCCGAACCCTTCGTGCCGACGGGGACCGCGATCGTGCCGGTGGTGGTCGATCTGCCGGCGAGCCGCACTGCGCCGGGCGAGGTCAAATGGAAACGGATCGCCGCGGTCACGGTACCGCAAGGGCCGGACGGCGAGGCGTTCGCGAAACTCTTCGCCGGATCGTTCGTGACAGCGGAGACTTCCGACGAATTCGTCACCCGCGCCTGGCTGAAGTTGTGCAACAACGCCCCCAGCGGCGCGATCCTGGCACTGACCGGCCAGCGTATGCGGGTGATGCACGAGTCTGGCATTGCCGATCTGGTGCGCGCCATCCTGAAGGAGACCATCGCGGTCGGCCGCGCCGAAGGCGCGCAGCTCGACGACACGCTGATCGAGCGTCAGATGCAGTTCTTCCTTGCCGCCACCGGCGACGAAGGCAATTCCATGTACGAGGACCGCAGCGCCGGCCGCGAGATGGAATGGAACGCGCGCAATGCGGTGATTGTGCGCAAGGCGGCGCAACACGGCATCGCTGTACCCGTCAGCGCCACCCTGGTGCCGCTCTTGGCCGCAATTTCCAACGCGGCGAAGAGCGCTCGAGAGGTGTAGTGCGGTAAAATAAGGGCTGGCCTCAGAATCTCTCCTTTGGACGGCCGGCGGGTCTTGGCGTTCCTCGGGATGAACGTAGAGGCTGCTGGCAACTGCCAGACCGCGGGACAAATCGAGCTTCTCCGAACGCTCTACGCCATCCTGGTGCATTTGAAGTGCAGGTGGCGAGGATTGTCTTGCGCGTGCGGTTTGAGTTGTTTCTGGTTTCCAGAATTTATGAGTGTACGATAGCGTTCGGCCGCGAAGATGGAGTTGCAAATGAGATATTCGACGCTGTTGGTACATCTGAAGCTCGGCGTGTCAAACGAAGGCTTGCTCAAGATCACGGGTGACTTGGCAGAGCGGTTTGAAGCCAATGTGATTGGGGTCACCGTGTGCAAAGAATCATCGCAAGTCTATCTCACGATGTTGCCGCAATACACAATTCAGGGGGACGATGAGGATCTTGTCACCATCGACCGTCAAAGTACCGAACGTATGATCTCGGAAGCCGAACAGCAGTTTCGCACTGCGCTCGCGAGCCGCTCTCGCAGTCTGCATTGGCGTTCGACAATAACGAGCAACTCCCGATCCCAATATGTGGCCCGACAAGCGCGAGCCGCGGATATTTTGATTACAAGTCCGGTTTTTGACGGACCTTTCGTCGATCAGCGTCAAGAGCTAAGCGTCGGCGATATCGTGATGTATGCTGGCCGGCCTGTCTTGCTCGTACCGCCAAACGTTCAATCCATGAACCTCGATACCATCATGATCGGCTGGAAAGACACGCGAGAGAGCCGGCGTGCGATTGCGGACGCACTTCCTTTGTTGGCACTGGCCAAAAAGGTCGTGGTGGTGGAAATCGCTTCAGCGCGAGATCTGCCCGACGCAAAGCGGCACGTAACCGAAGTCATCGGTTGGCTTCAGGGCCACGAAATTGCGGCGGAATCGTACATAGAAGCCTTTAAAAAAACCGAATGGAACCAACTTGAGGGTATTGCGCGAGAGACCGGTGCAGGTCTGTTCGTGGCTGGCGCCTACGGCCATACGCGATTGCGCGAATGGATGATCGGCGGGGTCACGGAAGATCTGTTGTTACACCCGCGTCGGCCAACACTAATTTCCCATTGATGGTCTGTCCTTTGCCCGCATCCGGTGGCGAGGAGGTTGAGCAGGACGTTGGTACCGACGCAGGTAATGCCCAGGGGCTGCGTTATTTCCCGCTCTTGACCGGTTGACCGTCGATTTTCAGCGAGGTCGCCACCGCCGCGATGACGCCGTATTGGCTCTGGGCCCAGACGCGCAAGGGGACGGCAAAGCTGCGGCCAGCGACGGCGCTGGGGAATACGCCGATCCAGACATTGATTGTGGGGAAATTGGTGTCGTGCAGAACGCGCGGCTTGTAGCCCGAAATCTGTTTGTACTCGATCTGGCAGAGCAGCGCCGGGCCGTGATAGAGGCCGTTGTCCATCTTGATGTCGACCGGCTTCACCTTGGTGAGACCGACATTGTAGCGGCGGCGTCCGTCATAGACCGGGGCTTTGACCGCACACGGATTACCCGGTTCGGCGCCGACGCCCGAGGCGATGTAGATCACCGCGCTCAAGGGATCGAAGGTGCCTTTCTTTTCTTCCGGCTTCACTTCGTAGCCGGTGGTCGGATAGCTCGGATTGGCGTAAAGGCGCACCGGTTCGCCGTTTTCGAACGTCAGCGCCACTTCTTGGTGATTGGCCTTATGGCCGGTGTAGAAGGAATCGTAGCTCTGCGGCTGCATCACCTTCTTGTCGAGCCGGCCCGACGAGGTTGCTTGGATCTGCGATTGCCAGAACACGTTGACCACGCCGCTGGTCTCGAGGTTCGAGACGATGTGGTACTTGTCGCCGGTGAACTTCGCGTCCATGTCGACTTTGCCGAGGCCGAGGCCGCCCGCATAAAGGGTCATGGCGAGCGCAAGGCTGGCGCCGCCGCTAGCGGTTTCCGAAGCGGCACCGCCGGCCGCCCAGGCATTGCTAAGCGGCAAGGTCAACAGGCTCAGGCCGAGCAGGGCTGTAGGCAGTCGCATGGGACGCTCTCAAAACGGGTGTTGCGGCAACTTTACCGCATGTCTTGGTTCTAATATGACTGGGCTAGGCTTGTCGAACGACCGTTTGATGAGAATTTCGTTAAGTGGGCCAAGGGGCTGTCTTTTGGAGCCGTCCCCGGCTGTTTGTCGCTTCTGACTTGACCCAGACACTTTGCGCAATTATGAGAGCGCCTCTTTACGAATGATCCCGGGGGAGAACCCCCGTGGAACGCTAAGGATACTGCTATGGCCCGCCGCTGCGAATTGACCGGAAAGACCCTGCTGGTTGGCAACAATGTCAGCCACGCCAATAACAAGACCAAGCGGGTTTTCCGTCCCAACCTGCAAGTCATCTCGCTGGCCAGCGATGCCCTGCGCGAGACCTTTAAGCTGAAGATCTGCATGAGCGCGCTGCGGTCGATCGACCGGATTGGCGGGATCGATGCCTATCTGCTCAAGGCCAAGGATGCGACCCTTTCGCCGAAGGCGTTGCGCCTGAAGCACGCCATCGCAAAAAAGGCTGCCGCTGCAGCCGCGTAGCCGCAAAAGCGCCTTAATTTTTAATCGCTGTAAACCCTGTTTCGGCAACGAAACGGCATAGTACCTGCAATAAATCTCCCGTAATGTCTCAAAACAAGCCAGGCCGAATGGCCGGCTGACGGGGGTTGGTAAGGTGCGGGCGTATAAGCGTGATGTGATTCCGGGCCGGATTGGCGGCCTGAAGATGGCCTCGCAAGACCGCGGGCCGTACCGGTTAAGAACAGCCAGCGATGTTCCCTACTTTGGCGCCTATGGCTACGGGCGGCATGAGAGTATTCTTGAGAAATTGGGGGCAGCCGTCGCGGCGGTCGCTCGCGTGGCGGTATCGGCACTGATTCTCATCGCTTGGATGGTGGCGGTCTATCTCTATCGCGACACGCCAATGGACGTGTTCGGAATCGGTACGGGCTGGCTCACCGTGGCGCATATGCTGGTTCCAGTCGGCTTCTACTGCGTCTTCATGACCAACCGTCGCTATGGCCCGGCCTATGCTTTGGCGCAGGTCGTCGCGACGCTGGCGCTGGTTGCGGGACTGGTGCTGTTCGCCCGCGATGCGCTCAATCAGGTCCTGCCGCTTGATACGGCCCCCTCGGTACGCGAGGCGGTAGCTTTCGGCGGCGCGTTCTTCCTGGCTAGCTTCGTCGCTATCGCGGCGTTTGACGGCGCTCGCGGCCCCCATTGGTGGTCAGCGCCGCTGATCGGTTTCCTGGCCGCCGCCATCCTGTTCGCCGCCGCCTTCTTTGCCGGCCAGTTCGCCGGTTCGGACACCGCGTGGTTGAACGAAGGTCTGCAGTACATGGGTCTGATCACGGGCGAGGGCGTTGTTCTGCTCGTTCCGTTCTGGGCGATGCGCCGCATGGTGCCGCCGATGCCGGGGTTCGGCGGATATTGAAATTTACGGGGGGTGGACGCGAAAAGGGGGGCGATGAGCCCCCCTTTTTGTTGGGTTACTTCCCCTTCGCCACCGTCTCATCGGGCACATACGTTCCGCCATGCAGCAGGATGGCGAAGACCTCCTCGGAACGCAGCTGGAACGCGGCTTGTTTGTCGGGTGTGTAGTTGTTGTGCTCGGATTCGGTCATCGGGATGATTTCGTGCGGCACGGCGATCTGGTTGACCGCCGAGAGCACGCTGGCTGGCGGGCAGACGGTGTCGATGAAGCCGACCGCCGCCAGAGTCGGCGCCGTGATCTTGGCGGCGAAATTCGCCGTGTCGAAATAGCGCGCCGTTTCGGCGACGGCCGGATTGCTCACCGGCCAATTGGGATAGGCCGGCAGGCGGCCGTTGAGCGCGGCTTGGGTGTCGGCACCTGACGGCTCGTTGACGACCACGGCGGTGACCTTGCCGGGATTGAGACCGGCGGTGACCAGACTCTGATGCCCGCCCATGCTGGTGCCGGTGACCACGAGGGTTTTCTTGTTCCACTCCGGCAGCGAACGCAGCCAGTCGAGCGCGCGGGTGTCGCGCAGATACATATTGAGGAAGTAGGACGTCTCGCGATTGCTGTTGCCGATCTCAGGGTAATTCGCCGGCGTGCCGGTCGCCTGATCCGGCGGCATGTCGTGCGAGGAGACGTTGAGGCACAGCCAGCCCGCCGCCGCGCGATTGGCGCAGTTCCACGGGATCAGCGCATAAACACCGGCCCATTGATATTGGATCATCGCCGGGTAGGGGCCGTTCTTGATCGGCACCGCGAGATAGCCCTGAACGTGCGAATTCAAGCTGTCGAGCACGACCTTGTAGAGTTTTACGCCCGGCATCGGTGCGGGGATTTCCGTCAGCGCCGCTTTCATCGGCACCTTGGCGAGTTCCGCCAGCTTGGCGGCCCAGAAGGCATCGAAATCGGCCGGAGGAGGCGCGCTGACTTGGATCTTGGTGGGCGCGACGGCGGCGCCGACGATCGCGGCATGGGCCTGAATCGGCGGCAGATAAGCGGGCTTCGCCGGTGCGGCACACGGCTCGGAGATCAGGCATAGGTCCGGGTATTTGGCGAAGATCGGCTTCAGCGCCGGGTCTTTCTTCGCTACGACGGCCTTGAGGGTGGTGTTGATCTTGGCCGCTTCGGCGGGCGCCGGGCCCGGCTGCGGGGCGCGATCGATGGTGACGTAGATCATGCCGGGATGATCAAGGGTCGCGGAAATTTCGCCGCTGCCTTTGCTGAGGTCGAGTGTGCCTTTGCCGATTTCTACCGCGCCGTTGGAGCGGACCGAATAGGTGTAAACCGGGTGCGCGGTTGCGCCGGGCACCGCCGTCACCGTCCAGCCGGCTTTCTCGCCGACGGCATAAATGCCGCTGCCTTTGACCGGCGTAAAATTCAACTCGGCGGCACTGGCCCCGAAACACGAGGCGGCGACCATCAGGCCTGCAAGCAACAGCCGTACGCGAAATTTCATGATTGTTACCCCTAAAGCGCTTTCAGGAAAAGTGGACACCGGTTTTCCGTCTGAAAGCGCGACAAGCAAAAAGTTCTGACAGCGTTTTCCGAATTTGTCCGCCCGGGCTCACCGCCCGTCAAGAGTGCTTGCGGCGGCGGCCTTTGCGGGGATCGCGGCGCGACGCGCGACGGTTGTCCTCTTCGGCGAACAGGCCGATGAGCTGATCGGTCATGGCGCCGCCGAGTTGTTCGGCATCGACGATGGTGACCGCACGGCTGTAATGGCGCGTCACGTCATGGCCGATGCCGATGGCGACCAGCTCCACTGGTGTGCGGTTCTCGATGAAATCGATCACTTTGCGGAAGTGACGTTCGAGGTAATTGCCGTTGTTGACCGACAGCGTCGAGTCGTCGACCGGTGCGCCGTCGGAGATCACCATCATGATCTTGCGTTGCTCGGGCCGCCCGATAAGGCGGCTGAAAGCCCACATCAAGGCTTCGCCGTCGATGTTCTCCTTGAGCAGACCTTCGCGCATCATCAGGCCGAGATTCTTGCGCGCCCGCCGCCAGGGCTCGTCGGCGTTCTTGTAGATGACGTGGCGCAGGTCGTTGAGCCGGCCCGGTTGCAGCGGCTTGCCGTCGGCGATCCACTTTTCGCGCGACTGGCCGCCTTTCCACGCTCGCGTGGTGAAGCCGAGGATTTCCACTTTGACGCCGCAACGCTCCAGCGTACGTGCCAGGATGTCGCCGCACATCGCCGCCACCATGATCGGCCGTCCCCGCATCGAACCGGAATTGTCGAGCAGCAGCGTCACCACCGTATCGCGGAATTCGGTATCCTTCTCCATCTTGAAAGAGAGCGGATGCATCGGATCGATGACGACGCGCGTCAGCCGCGCACTGTCGAGCAGGCCTTCTTCGAGATCGAAATCCCAGGAGCGGTTTTGCTGCGCCTGCAGCAGCCGCTGCAAGCGGTTGGCGAGCCGCGCCACGACGCTTTGGGCCTGTTGCAGTTGTTGGTCGAGGAAGCTGCGCAAGCGGCTGAGCTCCTCGGCATCGCAGAGTTCGCTCGCGGCGATGATCTCGTCGAACGCCGTGGTGTAAACCTTGTAGTCCCAGCTGGCGTTGTCGCCTTCGCCCAGATCGGGGCGCCACGGTTTGACGCCTTCGTCCGGGGTTTCGGAATCACCCATCTCGGCGTCTTCGGCGCGCATTTCGGCGGCGGCTTGGTCGCTGGTCTCGCCTTCAGCCTCGCGGCGTTCGGCTTCGGATGCAGCGCCGTCGCCTTCGGACTCCTGGCCTTCGCTGCCTTCCTGGTTCTGCTCGGCGGTGTCGCTTTCGCTGCCGCCTTGCTCGGAATCTTCGTTCTCCTCGCCTTCGTCGATCAGGTCGAGATCGCGCAGCACCGAGCGGGTGCGTTTGGCGAACGCTGCTTGGTCACGCAAGGCTGGAAGCAGGTCGTCGAGCGTTTTGCCGGCGCGGCTTTCAATGTAGTCGCGCCACAATTCCACGGCGGCTTTGGCCGAGTCCGGCGGTGGCGCGCCGGTCAGCCTCTCGCGCACCAGAAGCCCGAGCACGTCGGCCAGCGGCGCCTCTTTGCGGTTGTGTGCTTTGGCCAGACCACGTTGGGCGCAACGCGCCTCGAGCCCGGCCGCAAGATTGTCGGCGACGCCTTTCATCGCCAGCGACCCGATCGCCTCGATGCGCGCCTGCTCGGCGGCTTCAAACAGCGCCACAGCTTCCTGCGCGGCGGGACGATTCTGGCCGTGAATTTTGTCGTCGTGATAGGCGAGCTTCAGCGCCTGCGCATCGGCGGTGCCGCGCAGCACCGCCAGTTCGCGCGGCGTCATCGAACGCGACGGCGCCGGCAATTGCGCTTTCTTGGGCCCGCCAGCCTTAAAGAACTTGATGACCGCCGACCACCAGACTTGCGGCTCGGTGACGTAAGTGACTTCAAGCTCGGGCTCGCCGGCAAGCGCTCGAAGCGCGCCGGACACGGCACGCTTGACGTCTTCGGTCGGGGAGTCGTCGGGTTTCATGGCGTGTTGCGCCCTGTCGCGAACCGAGTATCGGGCGAATGGCGAGTAGCGAATAGCGAATAGGGACGCCGCCAAAGTTCCCTATTCGCTATTCCCCATTCGCTATTCGCGTATTCCCTCACGCCACCAGCACCTTGGCGGCGCCTTCCGGCAAATCCTCACCGAAGGCGCGTTGATAGAACTCGGCCACGGTGCCGCGTTCGAGTTCGTCGCACTTGTTGAGGAAGGTGAGGCGGAAGGCGAATCCGATGTCGCTGAAAATTTCGGCGTTCTCGGCCCAAGTGATCACCGTACGCGGGCTCATCACGGTGGAAAGGTCGCCGGCGATGAAGGCATTGCGCGTCATGTCGGCAACGCGGACCATGGCGTCGATCTTTTTGCGCTTCTCGGGCGCCGCATAGTTCGGCACCTTCGACAGCACGATCTCCACTTCGCTGTCGTGCGAGAGATAGTTGAGCGTGGCCACGATGCTCCAGCGGTCCATCTGGCCCTGGTTGATCTGTTGGGTGCCGTGATAGAGGCCGGTGGTATCGCCGAGGCCGATGGTGTTGGTGGTGGAAAACAGGCGGAATGCCGGATGGGCGCGGATGACGCGGTTTTGATCGAGCAGCGTCAGCTTGCCTTGCACTTCTAACACGCGCTGGATCACGAACATCACGTCGGGGCGGCCGGCATCGTATTCATCGAACACCAGCGCCACCGGGTGCTGCAATGCCCACGGCAACAGGCCTTCGCGGAATTCGGTGACCTGCTGGCCGTCTTTCAACACGATGGCGTCTTTGCCGACCAGATCGATACGGCTGATGTGGCTGTCGAGATTGATGCGCACGCATGGCCAGTTGAGGCGCGCGGCGACCTGCTCGATATGAGTCGATTTGCCGGTGCCGTGATAGCCCTGGATCATGACGCGGCGGTTGTGCGCGAAGCCGGCGAGAATCGCCAGCGTGGTGTCGCGATCGAAGCGATAGGCCGGATCGAGATCGGGCACGTATTGGTTCGGTTTGGAAAAGCCGGGCACCTTGATCTTCGCTTCGATGCCGAAGGTCGCCTTCACGTCGAAGGTGGTATCGGGCACCAGGGTTGCGTCAAGACCTTCAGTCTCAGTCGTCATCGTATTGGATCCGGTAAATTGGCGAGAGAACCCGCCGCGGTGGAAGAGGTGAGGGCGCCGAACGCCCCGTTAGCTGATAATGCCCGATGCGCGTAATACGCCGTAGGCTTTGATTACCTGCTTCAGACGCTCTTCGGTGCCCCGGTCGCCGCCGTTCGCGTCGGGGTGGAAACGCTTCACAAGTTCCTTATACCTCGCCTTGATTTCATTCAAGGTTACGGAGGGTTCGAGGTCCAGGATGTCGAATGCTTGGCGTTGCAGACGCGTCAAAACCCGCTCTGGGCGCCGCGGTTTGGCGGGTTCGTCGACGTCGCCGAATACGGCATAGCCGTCCTCGACGTGATAAGCGCCCCGGAACGGGCCATCCTGGCCCTTAACGCCTGCGGCGCGCTTACCGAGCGGCCAGGTGGGGCGGTGGCCGATCAAAGCATCTTCTTGGAACCGGCTCACGTCGGCGTCGCTCATACCCTTGAAATAGTCCCACTTCTCGTTGTGCTCTTTGGCGTGGGCGAGGCAGACCCAGAGATAGGTGGAAATCTGTTCACGGCTCTTGGGCACCTTGTAGATGCCTTCGCCGCCGCAGCCCTTGATGCTGCACGCACGTATCTTCGGGGTTTGAAGGACATCCGGCTTGATCCGGATGTCCTTTTTGAACCGCGGCTCTGAGCCCTTTTTCGCCATGCAGCGATTATGAGGTTCGTCGGCGAAAAAACAAGAAAACGAAGTACTTGACAGGACGATTTGTTGCAGGCCCGATATGGCTATGAGCATGACCGCCACAATCCGGACCAAATTGACGGCCGCTTTCGCGCCGATTGAACTGGACATTGTCGATGACAGCGCGGCGCACGAAGGCCATTCCGGGCACCGCCACGGCGGTGAGACGCACTTTCACGTGAAGATCGTGTCCGAAACGTTCCTCGGCCTCAGCCGGGTCGAACGCCAGCGCCGGGTCTACGCCGCGCTCGATCACGAACTGAAAACGCAAATCCACGCGCTGCAATTGGAGACGAGGACGCCGGGAGAGTAGGCGTACTCGCGGCGCTCTATAAGCGTGTCATCCCCTCGTGCTCTTCGCTCCGCTCAGATCGCTCGGCCGGGAATGACAGTTTTTATTTGTCCGCGTCTTTACGTATTTTGACTATTTTCCCGTCGCCGGTTCCGTCTTCATCATTCCTTCCGGCGGTGTCACGCGCAGAACCGTGATCTGGTTTCTTTGCCGCCGTAGCACTTCGAACTTGAAGCTGTAGAAGGCGAAGCGCTGGCCGACTTCGGGGATCGTGCGGGCCTCATGAATCACCAGCCCGGCGATGGTGGTGGCTTCCTGGTCGGGCAGGTTCCAATCAAATTCGCGGTTGAGGTCGCGGATCGGCGTGGTGCCGTCGATCAGATAGGAGCCGTCGATCTGCGGCCGGATGCCGGGCGCGACGCGCGGCTGGCTTTCGTCGGGAATGCCGCCGAACACTTCTTCGAGCACGTCTTCGCGGGTCACAAGACCCATGATGACACCGTATTCATCCACCACCAGGGCAAAATGGGTGCGGCGCTCGCGGAAGGCTTCGAGCAGTTCTTCCACTTTCATGGTTTCGGGCACGAACCACGGCGGTGAGATCAGCGCCGCAAAATCGATGTCCTTAAAGGTGCCTTTGTTGCCGAGCACGGCGCGCACCAGGCTCCGGGTGCGCAGCACGCCGACGATGTTATCGGGTTCGTCCTTCCACACCGGCACGCGAGCATGGCGGGTGGCCATCAACTCGCGCACGATTTCTTCCGGTGGCTGGCCGATGTCGATGGTCAACATCTTCTTGCGGTGAGTCATGACGTCACCGGCCGTCAGATCGCGCAGTTCGAGGACGCCAGAAATCATGTCGCGGCTTTCGCGCTCCACCGAACCTTGGCTGTGACGCAAGTAAACCGTGCCGCGGATTTCGTCATGCACTTCGTCGGCGACGATGCCCTTGTTCTCGCCGTCGACGCCAAACGTTTGCAGCATCAGCCAGACGATTTTCTGCACTGTGCCGACGATCGGACCGAGCACGATGACGACCACTTGCGCCCCGCGCGCCACGAACAGGGCAAAGCGGTCGGTGCGCGCGATCGCCAGCGTTTTCGGCAGCACTTCGGCGAAGATCAGGATCACCACGGTCATGAGGCCGGTCGCGATCACCACCGACTGTTCGCCGAACTTGGCGTGCAACACGGCAGTAGCGATCGAGGAGGCTAGGATGTTGACGAAGGTGTTGCCGAGCAACAGCGCGCCGATCAGCCGTTCGCGCTTGGCGATCAGCTTGCTGACGCGCGCCGCGGCGAGCGAGCCGTCCATTTCGAGCTGGTGCATCCGGCCGGGCGACACGGCGGTCAGCGCCGTTTCCGTCCCCGAAAAGAACGCCGACATGACCAGCAGCACAACAACAGCACCGAGCGTGAGAAGAAGAGCGGTATCCATGGCAAACCTCTAGCGACGCACTATCATAGCGTAAATTCACAGGGCGTGGATCAAACCTGATTTGTCATCCCCGGCCGAGCAGGCGCGCGAAAGCGCGGATGCGAGGGGAAGGGGACCCAGGTCGGAACGCGGTCACACTGACGGCAAATTGGGCGTGGCTCTCCGGTGAAATCGAAGACGCGGTGGCACCTGGTTCCTTCCCCTCGCTGCGCTCGGCCGGGGATGACAGGAGTTGGGGTTACCCCAACGCTTCCCTTACCGCCGCAGCGTCGACATCGCCGGTCACGAAGGCTTGGCCGATGCCGTGGGCGAGGACGAAGATCAACTTTCCGTCTTTGATCTTCTTGTCGTGCGCCATGGCGGCCAGAAGCACGTCCGGCGATGGCCGCTCGCCGGGGATGTCGGAAATCGCCGACGGCAATCCGACGGCTTTCAGGTGTGCCACGACGCGCGCGGCATCTTCCGGCGGGCACACGCCCAGCTTCACCGACAACGCGAACGCCAGTGCCGTGCCGATGGCGACGCCTTCGCCATGGAGCAGCCGGTCGGAGAAACCGGTCGCGGTTTCCAGCGCGTGACCGAAGGTATGGCCGAGGTTGAGCAGCGCCCGTTCGCCGTGTTGCTCCAACTCGTCGCGTTCGACGATCGCCGCTTTCATGCGGCAGGCATGAGCGACGGTGTGGACGATGGCGTCATGCTCGCCGTGCAACGCGCGCGCCGCGTTTGTCTCCAGCCAGGCAAAGTATTCGGCATCGCCGAGCGCGCCGGTCTTCATCACTTCACCATAACCGGCGACGAGATCGCGCTTGGGTAGAGTGCCGAGCACATCAGTATCGGCGATCACGATCTTGGGCTGATGGAAGACGCCGACCAGATTCTTGCCTTCGGGAATATTGATCCCGGTTTTGCCGCCAACCGAGGAATCCACCTGAGACAGCAGCGTTGTCGGCACCTGCGCAAAGGCGATGCCGCGTTTCAGGATGCCCGCCGCGAAACCGGTCAAATCGCCGATCACGCCGCCGCCCAGCGCCACGATCAAGCCGCCGCGATCGACGCCGCTGGCCGTCAATTCGCCGATCAGCCTTTCCAGCCACGTAAAGCTCTTCGTGCCTTCGCCGGGATCGAGCACGATCGGCCTCGCTTGAAGTCCAGCCTGCTCCAGCCCGCCGAGAAAACGGTCCAGATGCAGATACGCGACATTGGCATCAGTGACGACCGGCAGCGGTCCGCGTGCGAAGGGCGCAATCAGGCGTCCGGCGTCTTCAAGCAGACCGGGGCCGACATGGATATCGTAGCTGCGCGGGCCGAGCGCGACGGTGATGCGTTGGTTCATGGTATCCAAATTCTGTTTTCAGTGAGTGTGGTCAGCAGCCGTTCGACGGTGATTTCGTGCGGCGCATTTTCGCTGTCGATGATGAAATCGGCCATCGCATAGGTCGGCTCGCGTTCGGCCAGGAGTTGTTCGAGGGTCGCGCGCGGATCGGGGGTCTTCAAGAGCGGGCGGTCGCCTTTGCGCTTGACCCGGGCGAACAGGATGTCGAGCGGGGCGCGCAGCCAGACGGTGACGGCGGTGTCCTTCAGGTGCGCGCGCGTCTCCGCCGCCATAAAGGCGCCGCCGCCGGTTGCCAGGATATGAGGTGGTTTCTCGGTCACGAGGCGGGAGATTACCCTTCTTTCACAATCGCGGAAGGCGGGCTCGCCATAGCTTGCGAAGATTTCCGCAATGGGGCGTCCGGCGGCCGCTTCGATCTCGCTGTCGGCGTCGAAAAACGCGACCTCCATCCGGGCCGCCAAGCGGCGGCCGATCGAGCTTTTTCCGGCCCCCATCATTCCGACAAGTGCTATGGTTCGAACCAATTGCCCCATAATCTCCGCATTACACGGGTTATGCTTCGACCGCTAGCTCGGAGTTCGAGTGTGGCAGGCAAACCCGCGGACTTGCAGCGGAAAATGGTAAGGGAGTGTGTATGCGTAGTGTGAGCAGTTCGGACGGACTCGGGGCGGGGGCTTGGTTGTTGATTCTGGTCGGCATCCTGATCCTGGCAGGAGCCGTAGCGCTGTCCATCTATGGCGGCTCCGTTGGTCCCGTGCAGCATGAGGTGGAGCAGGTACTCGCCAATGACAGGTTCCCAAGCTAGAAAATTTTTGTGCGCCGCGGCACTGGCGGCGCTGGTCGTGCCGGCCATGGCGCAGTGGATCGATTCCAAGCCTCCGGTTCTGGGTCCCGGCGATTATCCGCCGGAAGCGACCGAGGACCCGCCCGATAACCCACAAGCTAAGGCGCACGCCAAGCCCGTGCCGAACCAAGCGCCGGATCAGGCCAGCGGCGCGCCGCAATCGCTGACGCCGTCCGATCAGGGGGCCGCACCGTCCGTGGCTGTGGCTCCCTATGTGCCGCCAAAGGCCGAGCCTGGTCCGGTGGAAGTCGGCGCGCTCGGCACACCCGAAGGCCCGCCGGTGGGCACGCTTGATGCTACCAACGGTGGCATGGGCGATCACCTGTGGAGCGGTTCCGACCGCAGCCGCAGCGAAGAGCTTCTGGTGAAATCGCCGCTCGTCTCCGGCGATCCGGTGCTGCGCGATCTTGTGAGGCGCGCTGTCCTGACCAAAGCCGCCGCGCCGCCGGGCGCGGCCAAGAAGGCCTTCCTCACCCTCAGGATCGAGCGCCTGCTCGATGCCGGATTGGTGCAACAAGCGGGGGCGCTCGCGGCCCAGGCCGCGGTCTCGAACGACGATGAATTCGCCCGCGTTCAGGCCGAAGCCATCTTGCTCGCGGGTCGGGCGCAGGATGCCTGCGGACCGGCGACCGCCGCGCGCCAGACCGGCGCTGATGTGTTTTGGCTGCAGCTTCGCGCCTATTGCGCTGCGGCCACGGGCGATACGGCCACGGCCGAACTCACCAAGCAGGTGCTCAAGGCGCAAGGCCACAGCGACCCGGCCTATGACACACTGGTGCAAGATGTGTTGACCAAGAAGCCGCTGCCGCCGGGCGCCATTGCCCGTCCCAGCGCGGTGCACATTTTCCTCTACCTGCAAACCGGACTGCCGCTGCCGGAAACAATCGGCCGCAGAATGGGCACGACCGAAAACTTGCTGGTGATGCGCGACAGCCGCAACTCCGCGCGCGCCCGTTTCGAAGCCGCCGAGCGCATTGTTGCCACCGGCGCTGCGACACCGGCCGAACTGATCAGAATCGCCGAAGCGCAGGATTTGCCGCTGGCGCGCGTCGCCACTGCGGCCGCCGATGCACCGAGCCTGCCGTTCTTCATGGGGCAGGTGCTGCTGCGCCGCGCGGCCATGGTCGAGCCCCGGCCCGAGGCGAAGGCGCAGTTGGTAAGCCTGGCGCTGTCGCTGGGTGAAAAATCCCGCCTGGCGCCGCTCGCTGCCGCGCTGCAGATGGATATCATCACCAAGATGAAACCGTCGCCGGCTTTGCGCGATCATGCCCGCAGCTTCGCACGGGCGCTGGTGCTGGCCGGCAAACCCGAAGCCGCGGCGAATTGGACGGCGGGCGATCCGTTGATGAAAGTGCTGGCAGCGTTCGCCACCAACAATCCGCAGCGCATCGCGGCGGTGCGCGCCGACCTTGCCGCCTTCGCGATTAGCCTGGCGCAGAACCCGCCTGTTTCTGACCCCGATCGTTCCGCTAAGGCGCTGGCGCTTGGTTTGCTGGACGTGACCGGCATGACGCTGCCGCCTGAAGCCAAGGCCGCGGTGGCCACGGTCGAATCCGGCACCCAGGACGGCCGCCGCATTGGCCCGGACCAGATGCGCACCATCGTTGCGGTCGCGGGTTCGCCAGACCGGCGCGGCGAGGCGGTGCTGATGATCACTGGCGCGATCCACGGGATCGGTCTCAAGGATCTGGCGCCCGATGTCACCATCGAATTTGTCCGTCTACTGATGGAAATGAACGAGACCACGGCGGCGCGCGCGCTCGCGGTCGAGGCGCTGGCGGAGTACACCCCGCCGCCACCTGCATCGCCGTCGCCGCAGGCGTCGGCGCAATGACGGCATCGGCCCATCTGGTCGAGAGTTTTCTCGACATGATGAGTGCCGAGCGCGGCGCCGCGGCCAACACGCTGGCTGCCTACGCCCGCGACTTGACTGATTTCTGCGGCTGGCTGGCGGGCCGGGGGCAGGGCGTCAAAACCGCCAGCCGCGACGATATCCGCCATTATATGCAGGCGCTATCGGCGTCGGGGGCGGCGGGGACCTCGCAGGCGCGCAAGCTGTCCAGCCTGCGCCAGTTCTTCGGCTTTCTGTACACGGACGGTATCCGCAGCGACGATCCCACCGTTGCGGTGGACGCCCCCAAACGCGGCCGGCCGCTACCGAAAACCTTGACCCGCGAGGATATGGAACAGCTGATCGCCGCGGCGGGCGCGCGGGCCGCCAAAAGCGAAGAGGGCATCCGTCTCGCCTGCATTGTGGAAGTGCTCTACGCCTCGGGCCTGCGCGTCTCCGAACTTGCCACTCTGCCACTCGCCGCGGTGAAAAACCGCGACGGTGTATTGCTGGTCAAAGGCAAGGGTGGCAAGGAACGTCTGGCGCCGCTCAATCCCACCGCCCGCGACACCATCACACGCTGGCTGGCGGTGCGCGAAAACTTCCTGCCGCGCGGCGAAGCGCGGCTGGCGGCGGAGCGGTTTCTGTTTCCCTCGCGCGGCGTGGAACGCCATCTGACCCGCCGCCGCTTGCACCAGATGCTGAAGGAGCTGGCGGGGGAGGCCGGTCTCGATCCCGCCAAGCTGTCGCCGCATGTGCTGCGGCACGCTTTTGCCACCCATCTGGTCGAAGGCGGCGCCGATCTGCGCAGCGTGCAGACCCTGCTTGGCCACGCCGACATTGCCACGACGCAGATTTACACCCATGTCGCCCGCGACCGCTTGGCGGCAACCGTCGCTGCCGCCCACCCGCTGGCGCGCAAGAAACCGGGCGCCGGTTGACACCTGAGGGTTTGGTAACGCGCGCGCTATCCGCCGTTCAGCGCTTTCTTCTCCCACCGCGTCACCGCCACCGTCGCCACCGAATTGCCGACGATGTTGGTGGCGCTGCGGCCCATATCGAGCAGATGGTCGACCGCCAGCACGTAGAGCAGTCCGGTCTCGGGCAAATGGAACAAGGGCAGGGCGGCATAAATCACCACCAATGAGGCGCGCGGCACACCCGCCATGCCTTTGCTCGTCACCATCAACAGCAGCAGCAGCGTCACCTGTTGTGCCAGGGTCAGCTCGATGCCGTAGATTTGCGCGATGAACAGCGTCGCGAACGTGCAATACATCATCGAGCCGTCGAGATTGAACGAATAGCCCAGCGGCAGCACGAAACTGACGATCTGCTTGGGCAGCCCGATGCCCTCCAGCCCGGCCAAAAGGCGAGGATACGCGGCTTCGGAACTGGCGGTGGAAAACGCCAGCAATAGCGGCTCGCGGATGGCGCCGATCAGTTTGGAAATATGCCCGCGCTGGATCACCGCCGCGGCGCCGAGCAGCACCGCCCACAGCATCAACAGCGCCGCATAGAAGCCGCCGACGAAGCTGAGATAGGTCAGCAGCACGCTGGCCCCTTGCGTCGCCACGGTCGAACACAATGCCGCGAACACCGCCAGCGGCGTCATCAGCATGACATAGCCGGTGACCTTCAGCATGATGGCGGCGATCTGCTCGGTCAGCGCCAAAACCGCTGGGGTGCGTCCGGGAATGGCGGAAATCGCCGTGCCGACGAAAATCGAAAACACCACAATTTGCAGAATTTCGTTCTTCGCCATGGCGTCGACGATCGAGGCGGGCACCAGATGGGTGAAGAAATCTTTGAGCGAGAACGGCGCCGCGGTGATGGCGCCAAGCTCGGCAGTGGGCGGGGCGAGGTGCAGTCCGACGCCGGGTTGGAACACATGCACCAGGATCAGGCCCATGGTCAGCGATAGCAGCGAGGCGCCGATGAACCAGCCCAGCGTCTTAGCACCGACCCGGCCGATGTGCGCGGCACCCTCCATATGGGCAATCCCCGCCACCAGGGTGGAGAACACCAGCGGCGCAATGATCATCCGGATCAGCCGCAAAAACAGATCAGTGACGATGGAAAGCCCGAACGCCAGCGATTTGATCTGGGCGGGGTCAAGATACGCATTGGCAACCAGCCCGGCGACAATGCCCAGCACCATGGCGGCCGCAACCGTCAACGCAAAACCCCGTCGCATCAAATTTCTCCTGTGGCTTGAGCGTTTGTAGCCCGCGCGGCTCCAGCGCTGCAACCACACCTGTCATCCCCGGCGACCCGGCGAAGCGCAGCGAAGACGGGGAGGGAAGGGGACCCAGGTATCGACACCACCGCGACCCCGCAGAACCAGCCCAAACGCCAGCGCTTCTCGGCTGACGTCGTGCACGCATCAACACCTGGGTCCCCTTTCCTCGCGCCGTGCGCTAACGCGCCCGCGCTCGCCGGGGATGACAATGTTGTGTAAGCGGGAACCGCTGAGGGCGACGGGGGTGCCGACGTGCACGCCCCCGCGGGGAGGCGGTCTCACCACCGGCACGAAGACCGTGGGGGACGTGGTCGCACAGCGACCGAAGGGGCAACTCCTCTGGCGAGGGAATGATTGAGTTATGAGTGAAGGAATTCGATAGTAGGAGTACTATTCACCCGTTTGCAATTCTTCGTGGACACAAGCTTCAGCCACCGTATTCGTATATAGAAAATACTATCAGAGGCCTAAAGATGACTTGTTCAAGAGGAAGGGCTCATCCAGATGACGCAACCAGGCTGAAGCTCTTTACAGACTCAGCGGGATACTGTCAGAATCCAGGTTGTAGCACTCCACTCTTCCCAGAAGGATTTGAGAAATTCCCGCACATTGCAGAAATGGCTCACATTTTTGCCGCCACTGATGGAGGGCCGCGGACAAACGAGAAGCTTTCCAATGAAGAACGTGGCGCTTACGAGAATATCGTCCTGCTATGTGCCAGTTGCCATGCTCTTGTTGACAAAACACCAGAAGCGCATCCGCCAACACTAATGGCAACCTGGAAACGTGAGCATGTGGCTAAGATACAGCGGGTTTTTGGGTTCGCTAAGCTCGATTCAAGGAAAGAGCTGCATAACATCATTCACCAGATGCTAGCTGAAAATGCAATGGTCCACGAGCAAATTGGGCCAGATAACGACTATCGTTTTAACCCAGAAGCATCTGAGGCCGCGGTTTGGAAAGCCCGGGTCAAGCGAACGATTATCCCAAACAGCTTTAAAATCCTCATGATTTGCGATGTTAATTCAGTTCTTATCAATAAAGAAGAGGCGATTGTTCTGGAGAAATTTCGGTATCATGTTCAAGGTCTCGTTATGCGGCACCTCGAAGGGCTCAGTCTCTCCAATTCACGCTTTCCTGTCGAAATGAAACATTTCGCTGAGTGACAATATGGGGAACAACTTCATCAGAGATCAATTGATCAAAAGCGCAGATGTCTCTGCTGCTGACTGGGTGGCTGACAACATCATCGAAATTTCCCGAGGAAGGTATCCGCCATTTCAAGCCGCGGTGTTGAAGGAGAAACTCGTGACGGCTCGTCACGTCGAGCCGGTCATCAACGCGCCTGTTTCTATTGTTGTCAATTTCCCAAAAATAGGGATGTGGAGGGGAGATGCGATTGATCTGTGCGAAGCGCACGGAAAAGCGTGGGGGCAGTGGGGTGAGCTGTTGCGTGCCTTGGGTAATGAAACACCAGAAACAACTGAGAACCCCAAAATAGCCTTCAGCCGTAGAGCGCTTTCCCAGCACTCGCGAGTTAGAAGTGTGCATTTTGCTTTGGATCACTTGCTATTGGTTGAGCATGAAAATGGAACCACGCTGCGGGTGGCTTTGTTATACGAATATGATCTTTGTGGAAACGATGTGAGAAACGCAGTAGACAGGTTGGGTTCGTTTGATCTGATTTTAAAAACAAATCCTAATGGCTCGATTCTTTCTGATGCATGCGAAGTTGCTGATGAGCTTGGGATAAAAGTATTTGGCATCAGGGATACTCTTGCATACTTGGCCAGGGGAAAATTTTGAGTGTCTCTGACCTTCTGCGCGAATTTGGCGTGATGGCAATGATTGCGGAGTGCCGGGCCAAAGGTTGTATCGCCGAGTGGTTCGTCTTTGGTTCGGCTTCCAGGGGGGTAGATTTACCTTCGGACATTGATGTTCTGTGTGTTGTAAAATCCGATGGTGAAATTGAGCGGATATCTTCCATTTGTTCTTACTACCTAATGCAAGCCCCAATTCACTTGCGGCTTCTGTCTGAGAAGGATGAGGTGCAGTTGGCGTTTATCCGAAGGAGTAACGCAATTTCTGTGGGCAAGTTCCTCTTTTGAACCGTAAAAAATGGGCTGAAGACGAATGGCCGTCTCCGCGTGAACCCCTTTACCAATTCTGTTCATCTACATGAACACCTGCAACTGCATCGCGTCCGTAACAGCGTCGCGATTGCCGCACCCCCCTTGAAACTGTACGCACAGCTTCCCATTTCCCTACCGTGTTGTTTTGGAGTGTGGCCCTGACAAAGGTGCGCGGCGACGGTCGCGGCCAAGCAAAGAATTTTGCGTGCAACGTCATATCGGTGAAGGGTGCAGCGCGCGCATCCGTGGAATGATGGACAGGATTATGTGCCGGGGCTCCCGGCCGGTTCGCCGAATGCCATCACCCAGGTAGCCGAGGGAAGGAGTGGCGGTGCCGTCGCTCGCGCTCGAAGGGGCGCGCCGTGCGCCAAAGCTTTTGGAAGAGGCGGGGCCTGGGCCAGGTTCCGCCTCTTTGCGCATTTTAGGGGCCAAAATCGCCTCCCGGTTGCGGGCACGCGCGAATTTTCCGCCAGGGCATCACCAACCCTCTTGACTGTGACATTCTCCTGGAATGGCCCCGGTCGGGCCTGCGGAACTGGACACAAGGACCGGGAAACGAAAATATCTTATAATGAGTCAGGTACTTAGCCGCTCAACTGGGGTCTCGGGAGGAATTTGACTCAGGTCCCCGACATTGCCACTTTCCGCTGCCGCCTCAAGGATGCCCGATGCACGCCTATCTCGATTTCGAACGCCCGATTGCCGAACTTGAGGGAAAGATCGTCGAGTTGCGCCAGCTCGCGGCTGCCGATCCGACTATGCAGATCGATGCCGACGTGGTGCGGCTGCAGCAGCGGGCCGATCAACTCGTCAAGGATACCTACACCCGGCTGTCGCCGTGGCAGAAGGTGCAGGTGGCGCGCCATCCCGGCCGGCCGCATTTCAACGATTACGCCAAGCACCTGTTCGACGAGTTCACACCGCTGGCCGGCGATCGCGCTTTCGGCGAAGATTCGGCGATCATCACGGCGCTGGCGCGGTTCCGCGGGCAGGCGGTGGCGGTGGTCGGCCAGGAAAAGGGCAACGACACCAAATCCCGCCTCAAACACAATTTCGGCATGGCGATGCCGGAAGGCTATCGCAAGGTGCAGCGCGTGTTCCGTCTCGCCGACCGGTTCGGCCTGCCGGTGATTTCGCTGGTCGATACCTCGGGGGCTTATTCCGGCGTTGCTGCGGAAGATCGCGGCCAGGCCGAAGCTATCGCGCGCACCACCGAGGCCTGCCTCAATCTCCGCGTGCCGATGGTGGTCACCATCATTGGCGAGGGCGGTTCGGGCGGCGCGGTGGCGATCGCGACCGGCAACAAAGTTTTCATGCTGGAGAATTCGGTCTATTCGGTGATCTCGCCCGAAGGCTGCGCTTCCATTCTGTGGCGGCGGCCGGAAAAGGCGCAGGACGCGGCGGCGGCGCTGCGGCTCACGGCGCAAGATTTGGCCAGTCTCGGCGTCATCGATGCCATCATCCCCGAGCCGGTCGGCGGGGCGCACCGCTCGCCGGAAGAGGCGATGTCGACGGTCGGCGATCAAATTGCGCGGGCACTCGGCGAACTCATCCATTTGTCGCCCGACGAAATGCGCCGCCAGCGCCGCGACAAATACCTCGCCATCGGCCGCGATCTGGGGAAATAGTTTTCTGCCCCCGCAAAGCGGGGGAAGTGGCCGGCGCAGCGCAGCGAAGCCGGACGAAGGGGGCCTTGTCGTGTTGCTGCAAAAATCCGTGTTTCGTGATCCTCGCATCGTCGCGACGGCGGTGGTCGCGCTCGGCGGCGTGCTGACGCTCCTGATCAATTTCCCCGGCTCGATGGAAGACGATTCCTTCGTCCAACTCGTCGAGGCGCGTCACCAAAGTTACTCGAACTGGCATCCGCCGGTGATGAGTTGGCTTTTGGGCCTCTCGGATGCGCTGCCGGGCCCGGTCGCCGGCTGGTTCATCGGCTTCGATATGCTGCTGGCCTTCGGGGCGCTGGCGCTGGTGTTGTGGCTGCCCAAGAAAGTGTCGTGGGCCGCCGCGGGCGCCGCCGCGCTGATGCTGCTCTTGCCGCAGTTCCTGATGGAGCAGGCGGTGGTGTGGAAGGACGCGTTGTTCGCTGACGCCGCCTTCGCCGGATTCATCGCGCTCGCGCTGGCCGCCAACCATTGGCGCCGCGTGCGCCTCAGGATCGCACTGATCGCCGCCTCCGCGCTGTTGCTGGCGCTGGCGGTGCTGACCCGTCAGAACGGCGCCGTGATCGTCCCCTGTGCCGCGCTCGGGCTGGTGTTCGCGGCGCACCGGCTGGATGGCACTTGGCGCACCGGTCTCATTCATGGCGCGGCGTTGTTCGGCGCGACGCTGGTGCTGGCGTTCGGCGGCAATGCGCTGCTGCAGCTTCGCGCCGATGATTATCCGGCGCGGCAGGAGCAGTTTAAGGTCCTGCACCTTTACGACATCACCGGCATGGTGAAGCGCGACCCAAACGTGAAGCTCACCGTGCTCGATCGCGAGGCGCCGGAACTGTCGCGCACCCTCCGCACCAAGGCCGTGCCGCTGTGGTCGCCGGTCAAGAACGACACCATGGAAACCGACGAGATCATCGCGGTGAAAGACGCCGTGCCTGCCCCGGTTGTCACGCGCCAGTGGCAAGAGTTGATCGCGCACTATCCCGGCCATTACCTCGGCGTGCGGGCAGAGTTGTTCCGCTGGGTGTTCCAGCCGCCCGATGTCGGCCTTTGCCATCCGTTCCATGTCGGCGATCAAGGCGACGCGGGCGATCTCAAGGAACTCGGAATCCAGCCCCGGCTCGATGCCCGCGATATTGCGCTGTGGCACTACGGCGATTTCTTCCTTTATAAAACGCCGGTCTTTTCGCACGCGCTGTTCGCCGTGCTCGCCATCGCGGTGCTGGTCATCGTGTTACGGCGGCGTACCCCTGCCGACATCATGATCGCGGCGCTGATCGCAGCCGCCTTCGTCTTCACCGCGACCTTCGTGGTCCTCTCGATCGCTTGCGATTACCGCTATCTTTATATCATTGACCTGTCGGCGCTCGCCGGGGCGCTCTATGTGGCGGCGGACTGGCGCGCGTTGTTGCGCCGGCCATAAAAAAAGGGGGCCCGCAGGCCCCCTTCAACGTTCGATGCAATCCGGCGTTACTTCGCCAATTCGCAGATCATCGACGAAACCCAGCCCTGATTGCCCATTTCGTCCTTCACTTCCCACCAGACGCCGTCTCTATTGCCCGAGGGATAAAGCATCATTCCCGGAGTGACCTTGCGAACGATGCCGCCCTTGCCACCCGGTGCCTTGTACAGATTGCCCGGCTTCACGACATTGATCGCCTGGACCTCGTTGGCGCCCGACGCGCTGTCGGGGGCGCCGTGCAGGTCGGTGACCAGCTTGGTGTAGGCATCGATATAGGCGAGCGTCACGACTTGGCCGATCTTGGTGTGCTGATAGTTCGAGATACCCATGGCACCGCCGCCGCCGCCCCAGATGCCACCGCCGCCAACGCCAAAGCCAACGTCGGTCTTGGAACCGTGGCCTTCTTCCATCGCCACCTGCTCGGACGAGCGCACGTCGGTGACGGTCAGAATCACATCGGCGGTGCTCGAATTGATGTTGATGTTGCTGACGATGGCGCCAACCCCGCCGCCGATCAGGCCCCCGAGAATACCGCCGATGGCCGAGCCGCCGGCGTCGGAGTTCTTCGAAACGATGTCGGGAACCAGCACGTAATCGGCCGCTTTGACCTGGCCTTTGCCGATGTTCGAACCGCCGCGCAACTGCCCTCCGCTGGCCAAATCACGCTCGCGCTGGGCAACGTCGAAGCCCTTGCCTCGATCGACCAGGGTGAAGCATCCCGACCGCATCACCAGCACTTTGATCAGCGCTTCCGGCGATTCCAGGCCAAGCGGCTCCCACCAGCGGTTCTGCGGCTCATAGATCGCGACCGAACCAATTCGATGCGAACAGGTCGGAATCTGGTCTTTTGCCTTGTCCTGCTTCTCCTTGATGGAGTCGGCAAGAGCAGGCGTTGCGAGTGCTGCTGCAAGCGCAATGGCTGCGCCAACGCGCAGCGCTGTCGTAAGACGCATTATCGAATCTCCCTCTATGCCCCAAGCCTGCCGTCCGCGGACGGCAGGCGGCAATTGCATGCCGTGGATTCGAGACTAAAGCAAAGCGAGTTGTCGGTAAACGTCCGGTTGAAAAGTGTGCAATTACCGGCCGCCGAGCCAGCCATCCCCGAATTCCAGAGACGGTACCGCGGAGAGATGGATGGCCGGGTCAAGCCCGGCCACGACGCATCGCGTTACACCAGCGCTCCATGGCAGTGTTTGAACTTGCGCCCTGAACCGCACGGGCAGAGGGCGTTGCGCTGGACTTTGCCCCAAGTGGTCGGATCGTTGGGATCGACCGGGCGATCCGGCCGGTTCACGATAGTGCGCTGGCTGCGATACGGGTCCGGTTCAGCCTGATTTTCGCCAGTGGTAAAGTCGGGCTTGATTGCCTGAATCTGGCGGGGCTCGTCGCGCGGCATTTCAGGGGGCGGCTGCTCCGTGTTGATGACGATGTGCATCAACTGCCGAATCACGTCGATGCGCAGACGCGACAACAGGTTCTCGAATAGCTCGAAGGCTTCGCTCTTGTACTCGTTGAGCGGATCGCGCTGGCCGTAGCCTCTGAGACCCACATACTGGCGCAGGTGTTCGAGGTTGACGATGTGCTCGCGCCAGAGGTGATCCAGCGTCTGGAGCAGAATCGCCTTTTCGACATAGCGCATCAGATCGGGCGTGAAATTGGCGGCCCGCTCGGCGGCGCGCATTTCGACGTCCTTGGCGATACGCTCGCGCACTTCTTCGTCGGCGATACCTTCTTCCTTGGTCCACTCGACGATCGGCAGGTCGAGGCCAAAGATGTCGTCGACTTCCTGGTGCAGACCGGTGGTATCCCACTGTTCGGCGTAAGCCTTCGGCGGAATGTGCTTCTCGACCANNTCTTCGACGACGGTGGCGCGATACTCNTTGATCTCGTCGGAGACGTCGTCGGCCTGCATGATGACCTTGCGCTGTTCGAAGATCACCTTGCGCTGGTCGTTCAACACGTTGTCGTATTTGAGGATTTGCTTGCGGATTTCGAAGTTGCGCGCTTCGACCTTCTGCTGCGCTTTTTCCAGGGCCTTGTTGACCCAAGGATGGGTGATGGCTTCACCCGGTTCGAGGCCGAGGCGCGTCAGCACCGAGTCCATGCGCTCGGAGCCGAAGATGCGCATCAGGTCATCTTGCAGCGACAGGAAGAACTTGGAGGCGCCGGGGTCGCCCTGACGGCCCGACCGGCCGCGCAGCTGGTTGTCGATGCGCCGGCTTTCGTGGCGCTCGGTGCCGACGATGTACATGCCGCCGGCAGCGATCACGCGTTCCTTATCGGCCGCCACTTGCCGGCGGATTTCCGCCGCCTTTTGCGCCAGTTCCTCTTGGTCGGTGATGTCGCCGAGTTCGGTCTTGATGCGCATGTCGGCGTTGCCGCCGAGCTGGATATCGGTGCCGCGGCCCGCCATGTTGGTGGCGATGGTGATGGTGCTGGAGACGCCAGCCTGGGCCACAATGGAGGCTTCCTGCTCGTGGTAGCGCGCGTTCAAGACGTTGTGCTTGATCTTGCGCTTCTTGAGCAGGTCCGACAGGTGTTCGGACTTCTCGATCGACGTCGTGCCGACCAGCACCGGCTGGCCGCGCTTCTGGCACTGTTCGATCAGTTTGATGACGGCTTCGTTCTTCTCGTCGTAGGTACGGTAGACTTCATCGTCGTAGTCGACGCGCTTGACCGGCAGATTGGTCGGGATTTCCATCACGTCGAGTTCATAGATGTCCATGAACTCGCCCGCTTCGGTCAGCGCCGTGCCGGTCATGCCGGCCAGCTTGTCGTAGAGGCGGAAATAGTTCTGGAAGGTGATCGAGGCGAGCGTCACGTTCTCGGGCTGGACGGTGACGTTTTCCTTGGCTTCAAGCGCCTGGTGCAGACCTTCCGAGAAGCGCCGGCCTTGCATCATGCGGCCGGTGAACTCGTCGATGATGATGACCTCGTCGCCTTTGACGATGTAGTCCTTGTCCCTCTGGAACAGCTTGTGGGCCTTCAGGGCTTGGTTCACGAAGTGGACCATCGCGATGTTATCGAGGTCGTAAAGGTCGCCGGCGGTGAGCAGTCCCGCTTCCTTGAGAAGCTGGACCATGTGCTCGTTGCCCTGGTCGGTGAGCGTGACCTGGCGCGACTTCTCGTCGAGTTCGTAGTCGCCTTTTTCTTCCGGCGGCACGTCTTTGCCCTGGCGTTTGGGCGGAATCAGGGATGGGATCAGGGCGTCGACTTTGCGATACTGTTCGGTGAGATCCTCGGTCGGGCCGGAGATGATCAGCGGCGTACGTGCTTCGTCGATCAGGATCGAGTCCACTTCGTCGACGATCACGTAGGAATGCCCGCGCTGCACCATCGTCTCGATGGAGTACTTCATGTTGTCGCGCAGGTAGTCGAAGCCGAATTCGTTGTTGGTGCCGTAAGTGATGTCGGCGGCGTAATTGGCCCGGCGTTGTTCGTCGTCCAGGCCGTGGACGATCACGCCCACCGTCATGCCGAGGAAGCGGTAAATCTGGCCCATCCACTCGGAGTCACGCTTGGCTAGGTAGTCGTTCACGGTGACGACATGCACACCTTCGCCGGCGAGTGCGTTGAGATAGACGGCGAGGGTGGCGACCAGCGTTTTGCCTTCGCCGGTCTTCATCTCGGCGATGTTGCCGTGATGCAGAACCATGCCACCGACAAGTTGAACGTCGAAATGGCGCTGGCCGAGGGTACGCTGGGCGGCTTCGCGCACGACCGCGAACGCTTCCGGCAGGATGTCCTCGAGCGTTTCACCCGCCGCGAGCCGTTCCTTGAAGGCCGGGGTCATCGCGGCAAGTTCTTCGTCGGTCATCGGCGTGAAGCGCGGCTCAAGCTCGTTGATTTCCCGGACCGTGGCCCAAAAGCGCTTGATTTTCCGCTCGTTGGCGGAACCGAACAGACGCTGCAGGATGGCGTCAAAATCAGGCATGAATGTCCTCTGTCGGGCAGGCATCATAAACCGGCCGGAAAGAACTCCCGGCTGTAGCCGCGTCGGAGAGATAAGAACGACACACCCCCTTGTCAAATCTGAAGATTCCGGCCAAACCCCCCGCCCTTACCGGGAGGGTCGTCCATAATGACGCAGCAACCTAAAGGCCGTAAGCCGGCCACCACCCAAGCCGCCAGCCGGCCCCTTGGCGTTCATCCCATTTCGCCGCTGGCGCCCAAGCGTTTCGCGCGATTGTTGCCGCTTGATGGGGTGATGTTGGCCGCGGGCGAGGCGGGGGTGCGCTACAAGAATCGCACCGACGTCATGCTGGCGTTTTTTACCCCCGGCACAAAGGTCGCAGGCGTTTTCACCAAGTCCAAATCTGCCTCGGCGCCGGTTGACTGGTGCAAGGCCTGCCTGCCGCGTGGGAGCGCCCGGGCCCTGGTGGTCAATTCTGGCAATGCCAATGCCTTCACCGGCAAAGTGGGCCTCAAGGGCGCGGCCGAGGTCGCCATCGCGGCGGCCCGTGCGGTCGGTTGCGGCGCCGACGAGGTCTACATGGCCTCTACCGGCGTCATCGGCGAGCCGATGCCGGCCAACAAGATTGCCACGATCCTGAAGGACTTGGCGGCCAAATGCGCGCCCAACCGCTGGCGCGAGGCGGCCCAGGCCATCATGACCACCGACACCTATCCCAAGATGAGCAAGGCGATCGCCCGGCTTGGCGGCAAAACCGTCCAGATCAACGGCTTCTGCAAAGGCTCGGGTATGATCATGCCGGACATGGGAACCATGCTGGCGTTCGTGATGACCGACGCCAAGCTGCCCGCCAAAGTGCTGCAGGACCTGCTGTCGGATGGCGTCAAGCCTTCGTTCAATTCGATTACGGTCGACAGCGACACTTCCACTTCCGACACGCTGCTGCTGTTTGCGACTGGCAAAGCGGGCAACAAGCCGGTGCGCTCGGCGTCCGATCCCAAGCTGCGCGATTTCAAGAAAAAGTTGAACGCGGTGTTGCTCGATCTGGCGCTACAAGTTGTGCGCGATGGCGAAGGCGCCACCAAGTGTTTCAAGGTGAGCATCCAGGGCGCCGAAAACGACGTCGCCGCCAAGCGCATCGCGCTGTCGGTTGCCAATTCGCCGTTGGTCAAAACCGCGATGACCGGTAACGACGCCAATTGGGGGCGAGTCGTAATGGCCGTCGGAAAGTCGGGCGAGAAAGCCGATCGCGACAAGCTCCGCATCTGGTTCGGCAAGCAGCTCGTGGCCGAAAAAGGCGAGCGGGCACCTCGCTACAACGAGGACAAGGCGACCAAGGAAGTCTCCAAACTGGAGACCGAGATCATCGTCGATTTGCGCCTTGGCCGCGGCAAAGCCCGCGTCTGGACCTGCGACCTGACCCACGGCTATATCGACATCAACGGCTCCTACCGGAGCTGACAGCCGCAAGTATGCGTTTTTTGCTGCACCTGCGAACACGCGGCCGCGGCAATTAATTCTGGGCAAGGAACGCGCAATTCGGGCAGCATAGGGAACCCGGGCGATGGGGCGCCGGGTTATCACGAGGCTGCGGCAATGACGGATGATCGGTTTTTTCCGAGGCGTGGTCCGTTTTCGCTGGGAGAAATCGCCAGCCATGCCAAGGTCGAACTGGCGGCAGATGCCCGGCGTGATTTGATGATCCGCGGTATTGCCGCGCTGGATCAAGCCGGGCCCGACGAGATGAGCATATTCTGCGACGTGCATCACAGCGGTGCGTTCGCGACAACCCATGCCGCGGCAGTCATCACCAGCGCCAGGCTGGCAGAGCGTCCCCACAACGGGACCGCACTCTTGGTGGCGCGCGATCCGCGTTATGTCTTCGCCATTGTCGGCTTGATGTTCTATCCGCGGGACGTCGCCGATCCGGGCGTACATGCTGGAGCCATCGTCGATGAGAGTGCGGTGATCGGCGAAGGCTGTCAGATCGATTCCGGCGCCGTTGTCGGCCCGCAGGTGCGGTTGGGTGCGCGCTGCCATATCGCGGCGAATGCCGTGCTCGGCAGAGCGGTCGAGATCGGCGAGAACGGCTTTGTCGCCAGCAATGCCACGATTTCACATGCCCTGATCGGTGCCAATGTCCGTATCGGTGCCGGATCGGTGATCGGCGGCGAAGGCTTTGGCGTCGTCCCGGGGCCGGCCGGCCTGATCTGCTCGGCCCAGCTTGGCCGTGTCATCATCGGCGCCAATGTGCGGGTGGGCTCCAACTGCACCATCGACCGCGGTGCCGTCGGCGATACCGTGATCGGCGACAACACGATGTTCGACAATCTGGTCCAGGTCGCCCACAACGTGCGGATCGGGAGCAACTGCGTTTTTGCCGGGCAGGTGGGCGTGGCCGGCAGCGCCACGATCGGCGACGGCGTGATGGTCGGGGGGGGCGTTTCGATCAGCGATCATCTGGTGATCGGGTCGGGGGCGCGCATCGCCGGCAAGAGCGGTGTGGCGCGCGACGTCGCTGCGGGCGAAACGGTCGGCGGCTATCCGGCCGTGCCGATCCGCCAGTGGCATCGCCAGACGGCACATCTGCTGCACGTTGGTGCGCGTCCCGGACACAAGCCGGAAAACTAACGCGGCGAGGGGATATGTCGATCCGTTTTGCGGCAACGTGCATCGCCGTGCTCTGCCTACTGGGCCGGGCGTGGGCGCAGACGCCGGTTGACACCGCGCGGTGTGCCGCAATGATGGCGCATCATGTGCTGCACGACGGCGCGCCGGTCGGTTGCGAACGGCTTTCTGTCGTGCGTTTTTCCTATATCGATTTTGCCGGCCGCCGCCACGATGACGGCGCTATCGTCGTGCTCGATGCCGTGGCACCTGCGGTGCAACGCATTTTTGCGACGCTGTATGCGCGCCGATTCCCCATCGCCAAGGCGCAAACCTTGGAGGCCTATGACGGCGATGATGCAGCCGCGATGGCCGACAATAACAGCTCCGGCTTCAACCATCGCGCCGTAAAGGGAACGGCACGTCTGTCGCTACATGCCTATGGCGTCGCGATCGATCTCAATCCGATGCAAAACCCGTATCTGACGCGCACGGGTGACACCGTCACCGTGGCCCCTGCGGGCGGTGTCGATTATCTCAACCGCCGCGACCATCGCCCCGGCAAAGCCGAGCGTGCGGGCATGGCGGAAGCCGTGGTGGAGGTGTTTGCCGAAAATGGATTTGTCGCGTGGGGCGGCGATTGGGATGATCCAATCGACTACCAACATTTCGACATTGGGCGCGCCGCCGCGGAAAGTCTCGTGAGCCTGCCGCCCGAGAAAGCACGCCAAGCGTTCGAAGATGCCGCCCGCGCCTATCAACATTGCGCGGCCCAGTACTCGGACAAGACGTCTGCCGAACGCCGGCAAATCTGCGCGGCGCGGCCACAAAATTAACGCTTTGACGCCGGATTGCCACAATCGGGACGTTTCTGCCCCGATAAGACCCATCTTTTGATACGCACTTGCCCAAAGCGCCCTCTATCTCCTTTGTCTCGCGAAAGGAGCAGGTAGGCATGCGTGACGAAAATCGATGTATCGACATGAACGGCGCGCGCGGAACGCTGCTCGGGGCGGCCGTGGTCGCCTTCGGTGTGATTGCTGTCGGTGCCTACAGTTTTGCGGCCAGTGGCGATCAGTCCAGACCCGTCGCGGCGCAAGAGGTCTCCACGCGTGAAATCCGCACCACGCCCGACAATGCGGGCCAGCACGAGATGCCCCCGCCGGTGGCGCCTTCGAAGACGGAATAGCGCCGACTACATCCCCAAAAACAAAACGGGCGGTCTTCGCGGGCAGCCCGTTTTCTTTGACGCTATGTCTTCAAATTAAGTGACCCCCGGGCATTGCTGCTCGGGGGCCGGTCCGCGTCCGAAAGCGGGGGGGCTGGGACGCGAACGAAGACTATGCGCGAACTAGGTTCACGACGGTGGCGTCGGTTTCCTCGGTCGTGTCTTGTCCATAGGTCTCCACATAAGCACGACCATAGTAGCTGTCGAGCAATATCTGCTTCAACTCACTCATTAGCGGATACCTCGGATTGGCGCCGGTGCACTGATCGTCGAATGCCGCTACGGCAACTTCGTCGAGCTTGGCCAGGAAGTCGGCTTCGGTGACGCCGGCCGCCTGGATCGAGGACGGAATGTCGACATCCTTCTTCAATCCTTCCAGCCAAGCGATCAGGGCGTTGACCTTGTCGCCGGTACGCAGCCCACCAAGACCAAGGTGATCGGCGATTTCGGCGTAACGGGCGCGGGCCTTCGGCCGGTCATACTGCGAGAACGCCGTCTGCTTGGTCGGATTGTCGTTGGCGTTGTAGCGGATGACGTTGCAGATCAGAAGCGCGTTGGCCAGTCCGTGCGGGATATGGTACGCGGCGCCGATCTTGTGCGCCATCGAGTGGCAGACGCCGAGGAACGCATTGGCGAAGGCAATGCCGGCGATGGTCGCCGCGTTGTGCACCTTTTCGCGCGCGACCGGATTCTTGGCGCCTTCCTTGTAGGACGACGGCAAGTAGGTCTTGAGCAACTTCAGTGCCTGCAAAGCCTGGGCGTCGGAGTACTCATTCGCCATCACCGAGACATAGGCTTCCAGCGCGTGAGTTACCGCATCGACGCCGCCGAAGGCGGTCAGCGACTTGGGCAGGTTCATCACCAGATTGGCATCGACGATCGCCATGGTCGGCATCAGTTCGTAATCGGCGAGCGGATATTTCATGCCGGTTGCATCGTCTGTGACGACCGCAAATGGCGTGACTTCCGAGCCGGTGCCCGAGGTCGTCGGGATGGCGATGAAATCGGCCTTGATGCCCATCTTGGGGAATTTGTAGATGCGCTTGCGGATGTCCATGAAGCGCAGCGCCAGATCCTCGAAGTGGACTTCCGGATGTTCGTACATCACCCAGATGATCTTGGCCGCATCCATCGGCGAACCGCCGCCCAGCGCGATGATCACGTCGGGCTGGAAGCCGACGGCCTTCTCGACGCCCTTCTTGACGATCGACAGCGTCGGATCGGCTTCCACTTCGTAGAAGACGTCAACTTCCAGGCCGTGCTTCTTCAACAGCCGCATCGGTTCGTCCACGTAGCCATTGGCGAACAGGAAACGGTCGGTGACGATCAGCGCCTTCTTCTTGCCGGCAAATTCCTTGAAGGCCTCGTTCATGGCGCCGCGGCGGAAATAGATCGACTTCGGAACTTTGTGCCAGAGCATGTTTTCTTCGCGCTTCGCAACGGTTTTGCGGTTGATGAGATGTTTGGGGCCGACGTTCTCGGAGATGGAATTGCCGCCCCAAGAACCGCAACCAAGCGTCAGCGACGGCGCCATGCTGAAATTGTAGAGGTCGCCGATGCCGCCGTGCGACGAGGGCATGTTGACCAGGATGCGGGCCGTCTTCATGCGCTTGCCAAAAGCCATCACGCGATCGGGCCGACGGTCCTGATCGGTGTAGAGCACCGATGTGTGGCCGATGCCGCCGAGTGCGACCAGTTCGGCTGCTGCATCGACGGCTGCCGCGAAATCCTTACGACGATAGAGGGCGAGGGTGGGCGACAGCTTTTCGTGGGCAAAGGCCTCGGCTTCGGTGGTCTCTTCCACTTCGCCAATCAGCACTTTGGTATTCGGCGGCACGGTGATGCCTGCCATTGTGGCGATCTTCACCGCCGACTGTCCGACCACGTTCGGGCACAAATGCCCGCCGGGGAACACGGTCTCGCGCACCATGCCGAGCTCGTTGCCGGAGAGAATGTAACCGCCGTGGCTGGCAAAGCGGTCGCGCACCGCGTCATAGGCGGAATCGACCACGACCACCGCTTGTTCGGAGGCGCAGATCATGCCGTTGTCGAAGGTCTTCGACATCAGGATTGAGGCGACGGCGCGCTTGATGTCGGCGAATTCGTCGATCACCACGGGCGCGTTGCCGGCGCCGACGCCGATCGCTGGCTTGCCCGAGGAGTAGGCCGCCTTGACCATGCCGGGGCCGCCAGTGGCCAGGATCAGGTTGATGCCGGGATGGCGCATCAGCGCGTTCGACAGTTCGATCGAGGGCTCGTCGATCCAGCCGATGATGCTTTCCGGTGCACCCGCGGCCACCGCCGCATCGAGCACCAGCTTGGCCGCCGCGACCGTCGACTTCTTGGCGCGCGGATGGGGGCTGAACACAATGCCGTTGCGCGTCTTCAAGGAGATCAGCGCCTTGAAGATCGTCGTCGAGGTGGGGTTGGTGGTGGGAACGATACCGCAGATGGTGCCGATCGGTTCGGCAATCGTCATCGTGCCGCCGACCTCATCGGTTTCCAGCACGCCGCAGGTCTGTTCGTCCTTGTACTTGTTGTAGATGTATTCCGACGCGAAGTGGTTCTTGATCACCTTGTCTTCAACGACGCCCATGCCGGTTTCTTCGGCCGCCATGACGGCGAGCGAAATCCGCGCCTCGGTGGCGGCGAATGCGGCAGCGCGGAAGATGAGATCAACCTTCTCCTGCGAAAAGCCGGCGAACTCCTGTTGCGCGGCGTTGACGCGCGCGACGAGGGCGTCCAGTTCGGGCAGGCTTGCTACAGACATATTCTGTTCCTCTTTCTCTCTTTCCTTCGGATGCCTGTCATATAAGTTCTGTCTGTGCATCTAATTAGGCAAAGAGGTATGTCGAATACGCACATGCGGCAACCTGACTGTCATGGTTGGTAACATCAATCCGTATTGGCACGGAGTGGCCGCATTATTTTTGCTTGCCGTAAGGGCAAAATGCGCATTTTGAATTCGTATTTGCGAAACTTTGCGGCATTTTCTGGAAAAGTACGTCTGCGTGTCCCGCATTGACGTGACGCTGGCCTGCGCGAGACCTTTACCCGAAACATTTCGCAATAGACGGGGAGGTTGGCATGAAGCCAATTTTGACCGCGACTGTCGCGATGATGGTGGTGGTGATTCTGGGATGCGCGGCGCATGCGGGCGCGCGCGACGAAGCCAAAGTGATCATGCCGGACAATCCGAACACGACGACGTGGGAGAGCTGGGGTTTCGGTAAGGCGATTGTTGCCGGTGACGCCGGTTTATGTTTCCGGGCTGGACAGCGGTGCTGGTCGTTCGCCTGCGCATCAATAAGATCGTAGAAGACGAGCCATTCCAACGTATTCACAAGGAAACTTTTGAATGCGTCCAAACAAAACATCAAATATGTGAACAATAAGAGAGCAAACTCTGGACATTTGCCTGCAGAAAAGCCAATATTTATTCAACTTGAGGCTGGGGGTCGCTTCCAATTCTAGGATTGGATTGACGAGAGCCGATATAACCTCAAGCGTGTACCGGGTTGACTTGCTGCAACCCAGGAGCAACCCGGTGGCGGCTCGCGGGACTTGGCCCTTTGGCTAAGTCCCGCAAGTGTTTTGGGCGCCGCGGATATTTTTGCGCACCGCAAAATTGTATCAAGATGTACAACCCTGGCGGGCGGATGCTAGCGGCTTTTGGCTAGCTTATCCGCGGTTCACAGCCGGTGGGCCTCTTTTTTCGCTCGCCACCTGAATATTCCTTAAGACAAATTGCGCGGGAACCGATGGACTTTTCCGGCCAACGCAGCTTACCAACTGTCATATGTGAGGCGCGGCGTTGCGGGGTTCGGTATGGCGGATTTGCGTTCGGTGAAGCTTTATGTGGCAACACCATGTTATGGCGGCATGGTCACGCAACGCTATATGCAGTGCACATGCGGTCTGCTGATCGCGACCGCGGCGCAAGGCGTGCAGGTGCAGCTTGAATTGTTGGGCCGGGAATCGCTGATCACGCGCGGGCGTAATGCGCTGGTGGCCAAGTTCCTCGATGATCCCAACGCGACCCATCTGATCTTCATTGATGCCGATATCGGGTTTGAACCGGCGCAGGTGTTCCGCATGTTGGAATTCGACCGGGACGTCGTGGCGGGCATGTATCCCTTGAAGGAAATCACCTGGGACGCCGCCGCCATCGCACGTGCGCGCCACGGCGAGCCGCTGGAGCATG
>WSSedL1CaDRAFT_10000161_pt1 | contig 46223 bp, 44 predicted proteins | sample WetSurSL1Cattail_FD_9464 | JGI IMG/M metagenome (IMG submission 9464)
ACATCTCTATTGCGGCTCGCGGATTAATAAAATTAACCGTGCCTATTTCTACTGCGTAAGCGCCGCATATCATAAATTCAATAACGTCTTCCCACTTTGTTATGCCGCCAATTCCTATAATTGGGATGTCCACGTTTCTGCTGATCTCTAAAACTTTTGCAAGCGCGACAGGTTTAATTGCTGGACCCGAAAGCCCGCCGGTAATATTGTAAATTTTCGGCTTGCGCGTCCATATATTAAATGCTGTTCCAACTAAAGTATTTATTGCCGAAACCGCGTCGCCTCCCTCTTCCTTCACAACCTTTGCAAAGTCCGAAATTCTTGAAACGTTTGGCGACAATTTAATAATAACCGGTTTATCAGTAACAGCTTTTACGCTGCTTGTAATTTTCCCTACGGCGGATAAATTGTTCCCAAACTCAAGACCGCCTTCTTTTACGTTAGGGCACGATACGTTTATTTCAAACGCTTTTATCCAGTCTTCAGTAGTAAGTATTCTTGTGCACTCCACATATTCTTCTACCGAGCTTGCGGCAATATTACAGATAAGCGGAGCGTTAATTTTTTTCAGAAAAGGGATTTTTTCTTTTAAGAAAACTTCAACCCCAACATTAGCCAGCCCAATTGCGTTAAGCATTCCTGAAGCGGTTTCTGTAATTCTCTGTGGAGGATTCCCTTTGCGGGGTTTTAGACTTAACGATTTTGTTACTATCCCGCCTATTTTTTCAAGATCGATAAACTCTGAAATTTCGTTTCCGTAACCTACTGTTCCCGATGCAAGAAGAATTGGATTCTTTAATGTTAATTTACCAATTTTTACGCTTAAGTCAATACCCTTCATAATACAACATCCTTTGCGTTAAAAACAGGACCGTCTTTACAGACTAACAAATATTTTTCGCTTTGATGCGCAGAAGCTATTGCGCAGCCCTGGCAGATGCCGAAGCCGCACGCCATTGCGCTTTCAGTCGATATTTCGCATTCGTAATTATTCTTTGCGGCAAAGCCCTGAACCGCTTTTAGCATTGGCGTAGGTCCGCACGCAAATATTTTAATTTTTTTTGAGGATAATAATTCTTTTTTCTGTTCCATCAGCTGCACTACGTTGCCTTTAAATCCTAACGACCCGTCGTCTGTGGAAATATATGGATTTTCTATTCCGTACTCTACTACTTCCTTAGCGGTTTTTCCGCCTATGAAACTAATAATTTCTTTTGCGCCTTTAATTGTTTTATAGACAAACGGAAAAGGAGCTTCTCCTATTCCGCCTGCGGCAAATACGGCAAGCTCATAGTCGCCGTCAAGATTAAATCCGTTGCCAAGCGGGCCCAGAATATCAAGCGGATCGCCTTTCTTTTTTGACGTTAGAATTTTTGTTCCCTCGCCAAGCAAATTAACCATAAGGAAAAGATAATCGCCCTCTACATTTGATACGCTGAATGGCCTGCGTAACAGAGGAGCTAACGAATCCGATACTTTTACATTTAAGAACTGACCGGGTTTTATCTGTTTTGCAATTTCTGGAGAATATATTTTTATCAGATAAACGCTGCCGTTCAGATTTATTATTTCTTCTACTGAGGAATTTTTGTTAAACATTATTCTTGAGGTGAAATAAAGTAGTTTACTTAAAATACAATTTAATTATTATAGCCGGACTGATTTAAAACATGCAGGCATTTTTATTAAGTAAAAATAATAAAAAATATAATTAACACAAATAGAATTACAAATCCCCTTCGTTTAGTTAATTTATGGGCAGTTATCCATCATGCCAAATTTTGTTGCAACATAAAAATAAATAATCCGTTTATTTGAATATAATTGTTTAAATTTCTAATTAAATATTTTCGATTAATTTTTCGATTATCAATCACAAAATAGCGGAATAGTATGGCGTCTATAACAATAAAAGAAGTTACAACTCCAAAAGAACTAAAGAAATTTATTTTGTTCCCTTTTTCCCTTTACAAGGGAAACGACTATTGGGTGCCTCCAATGTTATTAGACGAAAATAAAGTCCTGAATAAAGATAAAAATCCCGCTTACGATTTTTGCGACGTTAAACTCTGGCTTGCATATAAAGACGGCGTTGTTGTTGGAAGAATTGGCGGCATTATTAATCATCGCTACATTGAAGCCTGGAAAAATAATTACGCCCGTTTTTTTTATTTGGATTTTATAGACGACTACGAAGTGTCAAAAGCTTTGTTTAATACGGCTGAAAACTGGGCGAAGGAAAACAAGATTGAAAAAATCCATGGACCGTTAGGGTTTACCGATTTTGATCCGGAAGGGATGCTTATTGAAGGTTATGAGGAGTTAAGCACTTTTGGCGCTATCTATAATTATCCTTACTACGTAACTCATATAGAAAAACTTGGTTATAAAAAAGACGTCGACTGGATTGAGTTTCAGGTTAAACCCCCAAAACAGCTTCTTGAAAAAGTCGACCGCATAGCAGCTATAGTAAGCAAAAAATATAATCTTAGAGTACTGCACGTTAAAAAAGCCAAAGAACTTTTGCCTTATGGCAAAGAAATATTTTATTTGATTAACCGCGCTTACAAAGACCTTTACGGCTTTGTGCAATTGACCGATAAACAAATTGACCTTTATATAAAAGAGTATTTTGGTTTTATAAGACCAGATTTTGTTCCTGTAGTGGTAGACGGCAATAATAAAGTTGTAGCATTTGGAATTACGATGCCTTCGTTATCAAAAGCGGTGCAAAAAAACAGAGGCCGTTTATTCCCATTTGGATTTATTCCCGTATTAAAAGCGATGAAGCATAATAATATGGCCGACCTTTATTTAGTAAGCGTTGACCCGGATATGCAGGATAAAGGCGTTAACGCGCTTTTAATAAATGAGATTAATAAGATATATATTAAAAATAATATTACTTTAGTAGAGACAAACCGCGAACTTGAAACAAACGTTAAAGTCCAGGGACAATGGAAAGGCATGGACGCCCGCCAGCACAAAAGAAGACGCAGTTATATCAAGACTCTGGTTTATTAATAACCTTTTTATAAAATAAAGTTATAACCCAAATTTAAAATCCCGCGTAAGTGGGATTTTTTTATAATTCATTTTTCATGTGCGTCGCAAAATTTGCGACAACTGCAATAGACGGCATAATATTTATTGCCGGAGTATCAGTAAAAACCTTTTTCATCTGACAGGAAGAAGGCGACTTTGTTAAACTAAATACAAGTTGTTTTTTTAAAGAATAAACGCAATGTTTGTATAAATGTTATTAATTAATTACCTTAGGCTTTGTTAGGGGTTCATTGTAAAAAGACATAAACAGACTACAAAATGATAAAAGAATTTTTGCTGAATAAAGACAAAGATAATGGAAACCCAACGCACATTCAGGCATATTTGGCTGCCCCAACGCACGGGCGACCGCTTAGCAGCCAATAGAGCCTTCATTTGGTAAAGACATTTACAGATTATCAACGGTAAAAGTGTAAATTTGAAACAAAAATTTAATGATTAAAGAAACACAAATAGAAGATAGTTTAATAACCAAGTTGACTGACCTGAAATACAGTTACAGGCCGGACATACGGGACAAGGATTCGCTCGAAAAGAATTTCCGTGACAGGTTTCAAACGCTTAATCGGGTGAATTTGACAGATTCTGAATTTGCACGATTAAGAGACGAAATTATAAATGCTGACGTTTTTGCTTCATCAAAACGCTTAAGAGAGATCAATACTTTTATGCGTGAGGATGGGACACCTTTGCATTACACATTGGTGAACATCAAAGACTGGTGCAAAAATGAATTTGAAGTTATACATCAACTTAGAATAAACACCGAAAACAGCCATCATCGCTATGACGTGATTTTGCTGATTAACGGAATTCCTGTAGTCCAAATTGAATTGAAAAATTTAGAAGTGAGCCCACGCAGAGCCATGCAGCAAATTGTGGACTATAAAAGCGACTCGGGAAACGGCTATACCAATTCATTGCTTTGTTTCATGCAGTTGTTTATTGTGAGCAACCGTGCCAATACCTACTATTTTGCAAATAACAACAATACTCATTTCAGTTTTAATGCTGATGAACAGTTTTTGCCAATTTACCAATTAGCAAGTGAGGACAATAAAAAAATCACTCACATAGATGCCTTTTCCGAAAAGTTTTTAAGTAAATGTACATTGGGGCAAATGATAAGCAGATACATGGTTTTGGTTGCAAGCGAACAAAAATTGCTGGTAATGCGGCCTTACCAGATTTATGCAGTAAAAGCTATTGTTGACTGCATTCACCAAAACAGAGGGAACGGCTACATTTGGCACACAACAGGAAGCGGGAAAACGCTTACATCATTCAAAGCATCTACATTACTCAAAGACAATCCAGACATAGAAAAATGTTTGTTTGTAGTTGACCGCAAAGACCTTGACCGACAAACCCGTGAGGAATTTAATAAATTTCAGGAAGGCTGCGTTGAAGAAAACACCAACACGGAAACACTTGTAAGGCGAATGCTTTCTGACGATTACGCAAACAAAGTAATTGTTACTACTATTCAAAAACTAGGACTAGCTTTAGACCCAAGCAACAAGAATAACTACAAAGAACGATTGCAACCGTTGAGCAATAAACGAATTATTTTCATTTTTGATGAGTGCCACCGTTCACAGTTTGGTGAAAATCATAAAGCTATAAAAGAATTTTTCCCGAATGCACAACTATTTGGGTTTACAGGCACACCGATATTTGACGATAATGCCGCTTACAAACAAATTGACGGAACTATTGGTTCTTATTTAACTACCAAAGACATTTTTCAAAAACAACTGCATGCCTATACGATTACTCATGCTATAGAAGATAAAAATGTTTTGCGTTTTCACATTGACTATTTCAAGCCCGAAAAAAAAATAACAATAGGCAGCAAAGAACATAAAGCGGCAGTAGCCAATGCCATCATCAAAAAACACGATGCAGCTACGCATTGTAAATGCTTTAACGCTATAATGGCAACAGCTTCAATCAATGATGCTATTGAATACTACGAACTATTCAAAAACATACAGACTAAAAAAATCATAACAGATGAAACCTATCTTCCTTTAAACATTGCTTGTGTATTTTCTCCGCCCGCAGAAGGAAATAAAGATGTTCAGCAGTTGCAGGAAGATTTGCTGCAGGAAAAAGAGGACAACAAAGTTGAACCCGAAAAAAAGAAGAAAGCCCTGCAATCCATTATTGCCGATTACAACAAGCAATACGGAAGCAATCATAGCATCAACGAGTTTGATTTGTATTATCAGGATGTTCAACAGCGCATAAAATTTCAAAAGTACAGCAATGCCGATTACCCTCACAAAAACAAAATTGACATTACAATTGTGGTGGATATGCTGCTCACAGGTTTTGATTCGAAATACCTAAATACTTTGTATGTTGATAAAAATCTGAGATATCACGGGCTTATTCAGGCATTTAGTCGCACTAACAGAACCTTACACTCCACAGGCACAGAGGTTACAATTAAACCTTACGGAAACATACTTGATTTCAGGCAGCAGCAAACCAAAGTGGACAAAGCCATTGCCCTATTCAGCGGAGAAGATACCGGACGAGCCAAAGAAATCTGGTTGGTTGACCCTGCGCCTAAAGTGATGGGAAAATATGCAGAAGCTGTAAAAGCCATGGGAAAATGGATGGAATCAAAAAACGTTGTGGCGGAACCACAGGAAGTTTATAACATCAAAGGCGATGCTGCACGTGTGGAGTTTATAAACCGCTTTAAAGAAGTGCAACGGCTGAAAACGCAGCTTGACCAATATACCGACCTGAACGAAGAACAAAAAACAAAAATTGAAGAGCTGATGCCCGAAGAACAATTGCGTTCCTTCCGCAGTTCTTATCTGGAAATTGCAAAGCGACTCAAGGAAGTCCAGCAAAAAGAGGGGGACAAAGCGCCTGAAAACGTTCAGCAGCTTGATTTTGAATTTGTGCTGTTTTCTTCTGCGGTGATTGATTACGACTATATAATGAACCTGATTGCCAAATACACTCAGGGCGCCCCGAAAAAGCAAAAAATGACCCGCGACCAATTGATTGGCGTGTTGGGTTCTACCGCCAACCTGATGGAGGAACGGGAAGATATTATTGGCTACATCGAAACTTTGGAAGTTGGCAAGGGCTTAAATGAACATGAAATAAAAGACGGCTACCAACATTTTAAAGCAGAAAAAATTGCTAAAGAATTAACCACCATTGCACAGAAAAATGGTTTGGAGCTATCAGCATTGCAACAATTTACGGATAGCATCATCAGCCGAATGATTTTTGATGCAGATAAATTAAGTGAACTTTTTGCTCCTTTTGACCTGGGTTGGAAAGAACGCACTAAACGGGAACTTGCTTTGATGGAAGATTTAACGCCTTTATTAAAAAAACAAGCCGAAGGTCGAGAAATATCAGGACTGAAAGCTTATGAGTAAGACGAACGAAAATATATTTGTCCCAAAGCTTCGCTTTCCTGAGTCTGTTAATGATGAAGGATGGAGGCAAAAACAGTTGCAAGATGTTTGTGAGATTAACCCGAAGGTTTCTGTCTTACCAGATGAATTTGTATACGTGGATTTAGAATCTGTTGAAAAAGGGAATTTACTTCAAAAGAAAATCATTAAAAAAGATGAAGCCCCAAGCCGAGCGCAAAGGCTTTTAACCAATAATGATATAGCTTTTCAAACTGTTCGTCCTTATCAAAAGAATAACTACTATTTTAAATCGAATGATGAATACGAATATGTAGCTTCTACTGGATATGCTCAATTAAGAGCTTTTGAGTCAAGTGCCTTTTTATTTCAACTCATTCATACAGATAGATTCGTTTCTAATGTCCTAAAAAAATGCACAGGCTCAAATTACCCTGCAATCAATTCTTCTGATTTATCACTTATAATCGTTGAAGTCCCATCAAATAATCAAGAACAACAAAAAATCGCTACTTGTCTTTCGTCATTAGATGAAGTCATCACAGCCGAAAGCCAAAAATTGGAAGCTCTGAAGCAACACAAAAAAGGGTTGCTACAAAATCTTTTCCCGCAGGAGGGTGAAACAGCTCCTAAATTTCGGTTTAAGAAGTTTGAGGAAAGTGGGGAGTGGGTATTTGACGAATTTTCAGAATATATAAAACTATACAGAGGTAGTTCACCTCGTCCAATTCAGAATTACTTTACTACCGATGCCGACGGCGTAAACTGGATAAAGATTGGCGACACAAAAAACGCTGACAATTTTATTATAAATCAAGTTGATGAAAGAATAACTCCCGAAGGTGCAGAAAAATCAAGAAAAGTAAATGTCGGAGAATTGGTTTTAGCCAACTCTATGAGTTTTGGCAAAACTTATCAACTAGCAATTGAAGGATATATCTATGATGGTTGGTTTGTTCTCCGTGAATATGAAGAGTACTTCGATAAACAATTTTTAATGCAATTACTAAATTCTGATTATATGCAAAATCAGTATAAAAAGTTTTCAGCGGGTGGAATAGTTCAAAATATTAGTAGTGATATTGTGTATAAAACAATTTTGCCGCATATATCAATAAAAGAGCAGCAAAAAATAGCTTCGTGTCTTTCATCCTTAGATAAAATAATTTCAGCCCAAAGCCAAAAAATAGAAGCCCTGAAACTTCACAAGAAAGGCTTATTGCAGGGTTTATTTCCAAATGTTAACCGAACAGATTCGATTGGTTTAGAAAGCGGGTTGTATTCAACACCTTCAAAGCTTAATAAAAAATAGTTATGGTAAAAATCAAAGTAGGAAATTCCGAAATTACTGTCTTAACTGTCGAAGAGAAAGACTACATTTCTCTAACCGATATGGCTAATGCCAAAGAAAGCGATAGCCGGGCGGCAGATATAATAAAAAATTGGCTTAGAACCAGGTATGCTATAGAGTTTTTGAGTGTGTGGGAGCAAATCAATAATCCGGATTTTAAAGTGGTGGAATCTGACCACTTTAAAATGCAAGCCGGTTTGCCAAATTTCGTGCTTAGCGCTTCTGAATGGATAGAAAAAACCGATGCCGTTGGTATTATCGTCCGAAAAGGGAAATATGGCGGCACCTATGCCCATAAGGACATAGCTTTTGAATTTGGTTCTGCCATCAGTGTGCCTTTTAAAATATATTTGATTACTGAGTTCCAACGTCTCAAAGAAGAAGAACAAAAACAATTAGGATGGAGCGCCAAACGGGAACTGGCAAAGCTCAATTACCATATCCATACCGATGCCATTAAGCAAAACCTTATTCCTAAAGAACTTACACCTGCTGAAACTTCTATCGTTTATGCCAGCGAAGCAGATATATTGAATATGGCATTGTTTGGTATTACCGCCAAACAATGGCGTGAAGCAAATCCCGAACTGAAAGGGAACATCAGGGATTACGCTGCTATTAATGAATTGATCTGTTTATCAAACATGGAAAACCTGAATTCGGTTTTCATCAACGAAAAAATCCCTCAGAAAGAACGGCTAATAAAACTGAACCAAATTGCAATTCAGCAAATGAAGGTTTTAATTGAAATAGAAAACAGAAAACTATTGAAATAATATGACACAAAACGACCAAACACAATTAGGTAAAACACTTTGGAAAATTGCAGACGAATTGCGCGGAGCAATGAACGCAGACGATTTTCGCGATTATATGCTTTCGTTTTTGTTTTTGCGTTACCTGAGCGACAATTACGAAACGGCAGCAAAAAAAGAATTAGGAAAAGATTATCCTGCTTTAAACGGCAACGGAGGTAAAACTCCTTTATCCGTTTGGTATGAACAAAATAGTGATGATGTGCAGGAATTTGAAAAGCAAATGCGCAGAAAAGTGCACTATGTTATTGAACCAAACCACTTATGGAACAGCATTGCAGAATTGGCAAGAGTTCAAAACGATGAATTGCTTCGTACCCTGCAGCAAGGTTTCAAATACATAGAGAATAAATCGTTTGAAAGCGCTTTTCAAGGCTTGTTTTCCGAAATAAATTTGGACTCTGATAAACTTGGCAAAAATTACGAAGAACGAAACAAGAAGCTTTGCACTATCATTCAAAAAATTGCAGAAGGGATCAATCAATTTTCAACTGATATAGACATCCTTGGCGATGCTTACGAATACCTGATTGGACAATTTGCGGCAGGTTCAGGTAAAAAAGCAGGAGAGTTTTATACGCCTCAAAGAATTTCAGATATACTTTCTGCCATTGTAACGCTTGATAGCCAGGACCCAAGCAAAGGCGAAAAGAAAAAGCTTGAACGGGTATTGGATTTTGCATGTGGTTCAGGTTCGTTATTGCTTAACGTCCGGAAAAGGATTAATGAAGCCGGAGGAACTATCGGCAAAATTTTTGGACAGGAAAAAAATATAACCACTTACAACCTGGCACGAATGAACATGCTGCTGCATGGAGTTAAGGACACAGAGTTTGAAATCCGCCACGGAGATACATTGCTCAACGAATGGGATATTTTAAATGAAATGAATCCCGCAAAAAAAATAGAGTTTGATGCCATTGTAGCCAATCCGCCTTTTAGTTATCGTTGGGATCCATCGGAAGCAATGGGAGAAGATTTCCGTTTTAAAAGCTACGGCCTTGCCCCAAAATCGGCAGCAGATTTTGCTTTCTTATTGCATGGGTTTCATTTTCTTGGTGAAGAAGGTACTATGGCAATTATTTTACCTCATGGCGTTTTATTCAGAGGCGGTTCAGAAGAACGCATCAGAACCAAATTATTAAAAGACCGAAACATTGATACAGTAATTGGTCTCCCTGCAAACTTGTTTTTCTCGACCGGCATCCCTGTTTGTATTATGGTATTAAAGAAATGCAAAAAGTTTGACGATGTTTTGTTCATCAATGCCGTTGACCACTTTGAAAAAGGAAAGCGACAAAACAACCTATTACCTGAGAACATCGAAAAAATAGTTGAGACCTACAGAGAACGTAAAGAAGAAACCCGTTACTCACGCAGAGTATCAATGGAGGAAATAGAGAAAAATGAGTTCAATCTGAATATTTCACGTTATGTTAGTACTTCAGTAGACGAAGAAATTGTTGACTTGAAAGAAGTAAACAAAAAACTGATTGACCTTGACAAAGATATTACCAAAGCAAGAGAAACACATAATAAGTTTTTAACGGAATTGGGACTTCCGCCAATATAACAGTCAAATATAAAAAAATAAACTTAAGTGTTTCTATCTTTTTCATAGTTTAAAAATACTAATGAAAGCTAACATTTTGGAAAACTAAAGCTTTACATTTTTTGGGGAAAATGAATAGCGCGACAAAACATACATTTAAATTTTCGGTAATTTTTCGATTTGAATAGCGCAAAATAAACGGGAAATACAGAGCAGTTTTAAAACAGAAAAACCTTGAAATTCAGAGCGAATATCAAGGCGTTTTGTTTGTGGAGGTGGCGGGACTCGAACCCGCGTCCGAAGCTATGATCCTAGGAACATCTACACGCATAGTCTGTTTTTATCGACATTTTAAGTTACCAACCAGACAAGGATCGCTTAAAACCAGCTTGATTTTGATTCGCCTCATCGTTACAAGCTTACAAGTCGGCTATCATACCTAAACAACGTTCTGCTAAATCCCGGTATGCGAAAAAGTAGAGAACGAGCGCTTAATTAACTTATGCTAATTAGGCAGCTAGGGCGTAATTATATTCGCCAGTTATTGTTTTTCCAACAGTTTTACGTGTTACTGGAGCACGGCGCGCAGTTCAAAGCGTCATTAACCCCGTCGAAACCAAATTCACCCCCGAAAATCATTTTTGCCAGAGTATATCGGGCGTTTCAGATACGGCATTTTCATAACGAGCCAGAACAAAGAATAAATCTGAAAGTCTGTTAAGAAATATAATGATATTTCCGTTAATTTCCTCTCCCTTATTTAGCGCTACAACGCATCGTTCGGCGCGGCGGCAAACCGTTCTTGCAAGATGAAACAGCGACGCGGCTTTGCCGCCTCCGGGTAAAATAAAATTTTTTAACTCCGGTATCTTGGCGTTATATGCATCAATAGCTTTTTCCGCATCCGCCGCAAAAACTTCAGGCGTACGGGTAATATTTAGTTTTTTGTTTTTTTCGTTATCAGGCGTCGCTAAGTCAGAGCCCACTGTAAAAAGTTCGTTCTGAATTTTTAGGATCAGCTCTTTTACGCCTTCCCCTTTTGCTTCAACAGCCGTAAGCCCTAAAATAGAATTCAGTTCGTCAACGGTTCCGTAAGCTTCCAAACGTAATGAGCTCTTAGAAACTCTTTCACCGCCGAATAGGCCGGTTTCTCCCTGATCTCCGGTTTTAGTATAAATCTTCATTTTTTAAACGGCGTTTTAATTAGTTTAACATTTACGGATTTATTTTCTGTCTTAGCTTCAAGAGTTTCGCCCGGATTAAAATATTGCTTCCTTATTACGGCAAGTCCTATCATTTTATCATGAACCAAAGATTTAGCGATTGAAGTAATTTCTCCAACCGGTTCGCCAATAGAATTGAAGAGCTGAAATTTTTGTTCAGGATTTATTTCATCTTCAAAAACTACTCCGCAAAGCGTTCTTTGTACTTTATCGTAAGTGTCAAGGCGCGCAATAACTTCCTGACCTATGTAACATCCTTTAGTAAAGCTTATTTCATCCTTCAAATTAACTTCCATAGGATTATATAAGTCGTTAAACTCATTTGGAGCCTTGGGGATGCCGCGCTGTATGCGGAATTGTTCATAGACGGTTTCGCCAATCAGGTTAAAATCAAAGCAGCCTTTATTTTCCTGCATAAAAGAAATTATTTTTTTACCATAAGCAAGAGCCGCAACAATTCTAAAGAAATAATTCCCCTCTGCATCTTCCAGTTTAAGCAGATGAAAATGCATTTCGTCTACAAAAAACTCTTTAAACTGGTTTACTTCAATTTTGTTTATTTCATTGCCGACAATAAGCCGTATAAACGAATCAGCCTGGGGACCCAAGAGTTCAAAAATATAAAATTTGTTGTCATATGGATTAACTTTTACGTCGTCAAGAATTATATATTTATTTATCCAGCTTGCAACCTTTGGCTGGTAAACAATGCTTCCGGCCAGCAGCAGAAAATCGCCGAAGTTCAGAACCCCAACGCTATCAATAATGCGCCCTTTTTCAGTAGTAAAAACAGTGCATGCATAAGAGTTCTTTGCAAGATTTTTAATGTCGTTAGTTGAAATCCGGTTAAGAAAATCGAGCGCGTCGTTTCCGCTAATTTCCGTAATTCCCTTCTCAGAAATTTTTCTTAACCCAACCCCCATAGTAAGCGAAAAATACTGATCTTCAACCGGGCTGAATTGAATTTCTTTTTCCCAGTTAAAACCGTTAGCGTTAACAGCTCCCGAGTAATAAATAGAAGCAGTTTCTTTTGTAGCAATAGTCATTTAGTCTCCGCCTGTGTCGTTAATAATTAATAAGGTCGCGTTTGTTTTTTATTTCTTGTATTAACATAAAGTTTTTGTTTTTCCACCCACACAAAAGGGACTTTATCGTTGGAATATACTTTGCTTCCAAGATCGTAATAAACCCATTCGTAATAGTCTGGATACTTGTCGTTATTAACGTTTGCAATTGTTCTTTTAAAATTAATTCCCTCATAAGTCATAAGCAGATGCGGTTTGGCGTTAATGCCGTCTATAAGGAAATAATTATAATCAATATGCCCAATACCGCTGCCATAATGGAAGTTAACTCTTACATACGAAAGATTTTTATCCGGCCACAATTCCAGCTGCATCCAGTTAAAACCGCCATGACTTGGAATAGGAGCTTCCCAAACGGGTTCAAAAGTTTCTCCGTTACATCTAAAGAGATCAAGATAGAAAAACGAAGTGCCAAGTTTAGTGCTGTCATAATCAATAAAACTGGCGTCATAGCCAATTACGTTTTTCAATTCTATTAATCTTTCTCCGGGTTTTGATTTTGCTACAACGGCAAAAACATACCTTGATCCGTCTTTGTCAAAATATATCACTGCGGATTTAGGCACATTATAAGTCAGAGTTCTATCGAACTCTGCAAGATACGAACCGGCAGGATTATTCTGCAAAATGTACTCCGTTAAAGCGATTGTATCGCAGGGAGTCCTATTTTTGTTCGTTTTTCTTTTTTGTTCAAGATTATATTGTTGTATGTCGCTATCTTTCCCTGGGGAATAAGCGACTTCTTCCTGTCCCTGATCCTTGTCTTTGGATTTATCTCCGCAGGCAAGGAACAAGGATGAAGATAATAAAAGGATGAATGAAAAAAGACACAATTTTTTCATAATATAGGTCATGGTTCTTTTCCTAATACAAATACGCCGGATATTATTTAGAGTATTCGTCAATAAATAAAGCCGAGCTAATAATACCAAGCTGAAAGTGATTTAGATCAAAATGTTCATTAGGCGAATGAAGGTTTTCAGAGTCTAAACCTAATCCCATTAATACCGCTGAAGCCTTAAGAGACTTTACGAAAGTATTAACGATAGGAATAGAGCCGCCTTCGCGCATATAAACAATTTTCTTATTAAACGCCTTTTCCATCGCTTTAGTTGCAGAAATGGTAGCTTTATCTGTAAGCGGAATCATGCAAGGACTGCCGCCGTGTAAAAACGATACTTTAACTTTAACGCTTTTAGGCGCAATCGATTTAATATACTTTGTAAATAGTTTTGCAATTTTATTCGGTTCCTGGTTAGGGACTAAACGCATGCTGATTTTAGCCGTAGCCTTAGAAGGGATAACCGTCTTAGCGCCTTTGCCTGTAAAACCGCCAATAATGCCGTTACAATCAAGCGTAGGTCTTGCCCAAATTCTTTCAAGGGTATTAAAACCGGCTTCGCCCTGTAATTCAGCTACGCCAAGGTCTTTAGCAAATTTTGTTTCAGAAAAATGGAGTCTTTTTATATTTTCTTTTTCGGCTTTTGTTAAAACTGCAACGTCTTTATAAAACTCAGGAATAGTTATTTTCCCTTTTTTATCATGCAATTTAGAAATAATTTCTGATAAAACATTTATTGGGTTTGCTACTGCGCCGCCAAATGATCCTGAATGCAAATCGCGGTTAGGACCAGTAACTTCAATTTCCATATAGCTAAGCCCTCTAAGAGCATAGGTTAATGTTGGAACGCCTTTTTCATAAAGAGAAGTGTCAGAAATTAAAACAGTATCGCATTTTAATAAATCGGTGTGCGATTTAATAAATGGTTCAATGTTAATGCTTCCAACTTCTTCTTCGCCTTCAAGTAAAAATTTAATATTAAGAGGAAGGCTGCCATATTTTTTAAAGTAAGCTTCAACGCTTTTAACATGCATAAAAAGCTGACCTTTATCGTCAGTAGCTCCGCGGGCAAATATTTTACGCCCTTTTATTACCGGTTCAAACGGAGGGTTTTCCCATAATTCAATTGGATCTACAGGCTGAACGTCGTAATGGCCATAAACAAGCACAGTCGGTTTGCCAGGCGCGCCGAGCCATTCGCCGTATACAAGAGGGTGCCCTTCAGTAGTAAAAATTTCAACGCGGCTTAAGCCCGCCTGTTTTAGTTTATCCGAAACAAACTGCGCGCATTTCTTCATGTCGTCATTATGTTCAGGCATGGCGCTTATACTTTGTATTTTTAAGAACTCAATAAGTTCTTCAATATAAGTTTGTTCATTTTTTTTGATATGATCAATTAATTCTTTCAAAACCGCTCCTATTATAAAGTTGAATCAATAATAATAACAAAAGTAAGAATTACCTGCTTTATTTACAAAAAGAAAAATTTAGTTTATTGTTATACTTTTTCAGCTTTAGTATATTAGTAGTATGATTTTATTTAGACATATACTAAAAGAGCACATCGCTCCGTTCCTTTTTGCGTCAATGTCGCTAATGTTTATCTTTCTGTTGCAGTTTCTTATGAAGTTTGCAGACAGGTTGGTCGGCAAAGGATTGGGGACTTTTGTAGTGATGAAACTTATAGCTTACAACCTTGCTTGGATGGTTGTGCTTGTAGTGCCAATGGCGGTTCTAATAGCCGTGTTGATGGCTTTTGGCGGAATGTCGCAGAATAACGAAATAACAATAATGAAAGCTTCGGGCGTCAGCCTTTACAAGATGATGCTGCCTCCGTTGATTGCAAGCGTAGGAATTTGTTATTTGTTAGTGATATTCAATAATCAGGTTTTACCAGACGCTAACCACGACGCTAAAAAGCTTATGATTGATATTTCGCAAAAAAAACCTACTTTAACATTAGAGTCGGGAGTTTTTTCGCAGGAAATTCCTAATTACGCTATTTTAGTCCGCGAAGTAAACCAGATTTCAAATGAACTAAAAGGGCTTACTATTTATGATTATTCCAATCCATATAAGATAAACGTAGTTACAGCGCAAAGAGGCAGAATAGTTTTTTCGCAGGATCAAACAAAACTTATAATGAATCTGGAAGAAGGAGAAATCCACGAGTCGGAAGTTCAGCAGACCACGTTATACCGCCGGCTGGTTTTTACGAAGCACAGAATTATTATGAACGCAGATCAGTTTTTACTGCACACATCCGGTCCAGGCGAACAGCGCGGCGACCGCGAACTTAGCGCAAATGTTATGATGGCTATTGTGGACAGCATTTCAAAAGTAAAGCAAAATTTAATAAAAAGATATTCAACTTTTACAAGCCGATATTTCTTTATCGATTCTTCTAGATTTGTTGCGCCAGAAGCTCCGCCAATTAAAAATAATAAAGCCTTTGCGCTTACAAAAGCGTTTGAGCAGATTAACGAAGCAAAAACAATAATGACTTCAAACTCCCTGCAAATACAAAGCGCAGAAAAAGATATGGATAAATATATGGTGGAAGTATATAAAAAATACTCTATCCCTTTTGCCTGTATAGTTTTTGTTTTACTTGGCGCGCCGTTAGGCACTATGGCAAGAAAAGGCGGGTTTGGTTTTGCAGCCAGTATTGGTTTAATCTTTTTTGTTATTTACTGGGCGTTCCTTATAGGAGGCGAAAAATTAGCCGACCGCGATTTAATTACCCCTTTCTGGGGCATGTGGGCTGCAAATGTGTTCATCGGTATTTTTGGAGTATTAATTACTATTAAGGCCGCTAAAGAAACAGTCACTTTGAATTTTTCATTCCTGCAAAAGCTTGTTCCAAAAGCTTTGAGAACTCCTGAAGAAGAGAAACGATGAAAATAATAGACAGATATTTAATAAAACAGTTTTTACAAACTTTGTTTTTTGGATTATTAGCCTTTACGCTGATTTTTGTAGTAATCGACATGATGGAAAATCTTGACGATTTTATAGACCAGAACGTACATACAAAAATAATTTTTTTATACTACCTCGTCTTTACGCCTGAAATTATTCGGCTAATGACGCCTGTAGCCGTTTTATTTTCCGGGTTATTCACTACGGGCAAAATGGCTAACCTTAACGAGCTAACGTCCATCAAATCAAGCGGAGTAAGCCTGTACAGGTACATGGCGCCTTTTATTATAGTTACTGCGTTAATTAGTATAGGTTCGGTTTATTTCGGCGGCTACGTTGTTCCTGCGGCTAATAAAATTAAAAATACAATTGAGCAGAATTACTTAAAAAAAGGGATTACTTTTTCCGGCGCAAATATCTTTTTTCAGGATAGCAAAACAAAAGTAATAAGCATCTCGTTTTTTGATAACATGACTAGCGTTGCTACTAAAGTAAGCATCCAGGAGTTTAATAAAGATAATTTGACGCAGATGGTTTCCAGAATAGACGCCGAAAGTATGAAATACGACTCGACAAAAAAAGTCTGGATAGCGCATAAAGGAACGCAGCGGATTTTTCTTGGCGACCACGAGAATTTAAATTACTTTGTTGAACAAAAAATCCCGGGGCTTAATTTTCTGCCAGACGAAGTAGACGCCAAACAGCAGAAACCGGAACAAATGAATCTCACCCAGCTAAAAGACATGATTACTGCGTTGCAAAAAGCCGGCAACGACGCCACTCGCATAATGATTGAGTATTATTCCCGCTTTGCCTTTGCAATGGCAAGTTTAGTAGTAATTTTATTTGGGCTGCCGCTTTCGGCTAATAAAAGGCGCGGAGGATTAGCTCTGCAATTCGGGGTAAATATTTTAGTAACGTTTATATATCTTGGCTTTATGCAAATAAGCCAGGCGTTCGGTAAAAACGGGGCTTTAGACCCTATTTTAACGGCCTGGCTAGCAAACATGTTCTTCTTTGCCGCAGCGATAATTAACTTAATCAGAGCGCCAAAGTAAACTTATCCTGCAATTTTTCAGTTAAGTAAAAAACTGTTAGTTAACTTTTTCTTCCTTAGCTAAAGGGGCAAAACCGAAATGCTGGTTTTGTTGTAATTCAAGCTTAATTTCTCCATATCTGGATTCATACTTATCAATATTTTCCTTCAGAGCTTTCATAAGCATTTTAGCGTGCTGAGGAGTAGAGATAATTCTTGCATACACTTTTGCTTTAGGAACGCCAGGCACAATTCTGGTAAAGTCTAGAATAAACTCTGCAGGCGAATGAGTAATGATAGCAAGATTTGAATAAATGCCTTCGGCTTCTTTTTCTCCAAGTTCAATATTTATCTGCTGATCCTGCGGCGGTTGGTTCTGGTTGTTAGAATCCATTTTATTTTATACTCTTTAATTTAGTAAATAAAAAAAACCGGATTAATCCCTGTTTTACAAAAACAGGAAAAAATCCGGCATTTAATCAATTAATTATTTTCTAAGCTGATCAGCTTTTTTGTAAGCTTCATTAGCTTTATCGTTCTGACCTACGTTCGCATAAATTTTACCAAGCAGCTCCCACATAGAAGCGTCGTTATCTTTAAGTTTAACAACTTTTTCCATATACGGGATAGCCAAATTGAATTTCTCTTTTGCCTGAGATGCTTTTTCTTTGTATTCAGCGCTTGAAGGATCCAATTTTTTCTCGTCAATATCTTTAACTATAGTCGCGCCCCATTTAGCGTAGCTTGCAACCATATTATAAATTGCGTTAACATATTCAGGATCAACTTCAACGGCTACTTTAAAGTTTTCGATAGCATCTTCAAACTTATTAGCTCCTAATAAAAGCACTCCGTAATTATATCTGTAATATTTATTTTTAGGATCTTTTTGTACGCCAGTCTTAAAAGCGTCAATAGCTACAGTTATTTTATTTGCTCCGATGTATGAATTAGAAAGCAATAAAAGGATATTCTGATCGTCTGGGAAGTATTTGCGGCCTTCTTCTAAAACTTTAATAGCTTTTTCGTAATGATCCATAGCTCCAAGGCTGTCTTCTAATTTCTTTGAAGAGCTGTATTTTGACATTGAGCTAACGCCTTTGTTATACTGAATTTCGCCTAAGAATCTAAACCCGTCTGCTGTTTTAGTTATGGAGTTAAGTCTTTCAAGAGGCGCAATCGCTTCGTCATATCTTTGAGCGCTTAAATAAACAAAAGCTAAGTTCTTATAACCGCCTGCAGAATCTGGCAGAAGAGTTATAGAATTGTTAAAAGCGACAATAGCTTTGTCAAAAAAGATTTTCATTGTATCAGGGTTAGTAGAGCCGACCCCTTTATTATAAAGACCTACGCCTTTGTTAAATGAATTAGCCCAGTGAATTTTTCTCTGATCTGCGATTTGTTTTGCAAACTTTTGGCTTATCGCTAATGATTTGTCGAATGAAGCGACCATGCTTGTAATATCTTCATTTTCTCCCTGAATATAACCTAACAAATAGTAACCTTCGTCGCTCTTAGGATTTTTTTCTACTTCTTTATGAAGAGCTTCCACAGCCTTAGGAAGATTTTTCTGCTGAATATATAATTTAGCGCTTGTGAGCTCAGTAGATGAGCAGTCAAAACCAGTAAATGACATACCGGCAATTAGTATCACGCCCAAAAAAACTAATAGTTTTACTTGTCGCATTTAAACTCCTTCAAATCGTTTTTTTATTAATTAAAAAATCTTCGCAGACCTATATTATGTTAATACATTTTTCCTATATTAACTAATAATAGCCTAAAAAGAAAATTCGTTTACACAAATTTATTAAAAAGTCTGTAAAAAAAGAAAAATTTATTTATTTTCATTACGAATTATATATTAGCTCAAAAAATAAAGTTATGTTTTTCTCTAATCCGGCAGAAATCTTATATCGCGCTAACCCAATCAATGGGTAAAACGGCTTTACAAAAGTAGAAAATAACTGATATTTACTTAATTGCTTTTCCTTCTTAAAAAGAATATTTTAACATCTTAAAAGGAGGTTCACTTGACAACTGAAGAGATCATTCGTTCCGTTCCTAAAGTATTGCTGCACGATCACCTTGACGGAGGGCTGCGGCCTCAAACAGTAATAGATCTGGCTAAGGAAACAAAATACAACAAATTGCCTACTCAGGATCCTGCCGAGCTTGCTCAATGGTTCCACAGAGGAGCAAACAAGGGCAACTTAGTTGAATATCTTCAGGGGTTTGAACATACCTGCGCCGTTATGCAAACCAAAGAAGCTTTAGAAAGAACCGCATATGAAATGATGGAAGATATGAAAAACGACGGCGTATGTTATGTAGAAACGCGTTTTGCTCCTGTTTTCCATACGTCTAAAAATCTTTACAACGACGACGTAGTTAACGCAGTGCTTGAAGGCCTTGAACGCGGCAAGCGCGATTTTAACGTTGGTTACGGATTAATTATCTGCGGCATGCGGAATATGAAAAATACGCTTGAGTATGCCGAGCTTGCCGTAAACTTCCGTGAAAGGGGCGTAGTCGGTTTTGATCTTGCAGGCGAAGAGGGCGGCTATCCCCCTAAAAAACATATCGAAGCGTTTCAGTACATCCAGAGAGAAAATTTTAATATTACTATTCATGCCGGCGAAGCCTTCGGAAAAGAATCCATTTGGCAGGCTATACAGTGGTGCTCGGCGCACAGAATTGGTCACGCTACGCATCTGCTGGAAGACTTAACAATTGACGCTGACGGTAAAGTTGCAGGAATGGGCGACCTTGCGCAATTTGTGCTTGATAAAAGAATTCCGCTTGAAATCTGCCTCTTAAGCAACGTTCATACGGGCGCAGTAGATAAAATTGAAAATCATCCTTTTGGCAAGCTTTTTAAAGAACATTTCCGCGTTACAATTAATACGGACGACCGTCTTATGAGCGACACGACTATGACAAAAGAATTTATGACCGCGACTAAATATTTTAATATCACTTTAGACGACATCGAAAAAATAACGATTAATTCTATGAAATCGGCTTTTATCCACTATGACGAAAGACTGAATTATATTTATAACGTTATTAAACCAGGTTATCAAACAGTAAAAGACAAATTACTTTCACTAAAAACAGATTAATTATACTTACTTATGAAAAAACTTTTTAAAAATTACGACTTCGAGTTTGACAGAAACGAGAAGAAATTATTAACCACATTTTGCAAACAATCATTAAAACAGATTGAAAACGACAGCAGATTTTTCGGCGAAGTTAAGGCTTTCAATTCTATTATTGAAAAAGTAAACGGAACTGAAGAAAGTATTCGCTTTACAAAAGACGAAAAAAACAAATTAGAACTGCTGCTGAAACAAAACACAAAATTCTTAAAAGAGAAAGCTCAAAAAAGCTGGTTCTTAAAAAAATGGATGTACAAATCTCTATATATTCAATATGATAGTTTGATTGAAAAACATTTTAAGGAATAAAAATGAGTTCCGACATAGAGCGGGTCGTTAAAGCTCCTACAGGCAGCGAGCTTAATTGCAAAGGCTGGATTCAGGAAGCGGCATTGCGAATGCTTATGAATAACCTTGATCCGGAAGTTGCAGAGAAACCTTCCGAACTTATTATTTACGGCGGCTCCGGCAAGGCCGCCCGTAATTGGGAGTGTTATGACGCCATTGTAAAATCGCTCAAGGATTTAGAGAACGACGAAACCCTACTTGTCCAATCAGGCAAACCTGTGGCCGTGTTTAAGACCTATACAGACGCCCCGAGAGTAATAATATCAAACGCTATGTTAGTCCCCGATTGGGCTACCTGGGACGAATTCAGAAGGCTTGACGCGCTTGGTCTAACTATGTATGGGCAGATGACCGCCGGAAGCTGGATATATATTGGAGCTCAGGGAATTTTGCAGGGGACTTACGAAACATTCGCTGAATGCGCCCGCAAATACCTCGGCGGCTCTTTGAAAGGGAAATTCCTTTTAACTGCCGGATTAGGCGGAATGGGAGGAGCTCAACCTCTTGCCGCTACAATGAACGGCGCAGCTTTCCTTGGCATTGACCCCGATATTAGCAGAATTCAAAAACGGCTTGATACCGGTTACATTGATATAATTTCAACTAAGCTTGATGAAGCCTTAGAACTTGCTCTAAACGCAAAAAATAGCGGCATGCCTCTTTCAATTGGATTAGTTGGAAACGCGGGAGAAGTTCTTCCTGCAATTTTAGAAAAAAACATCACTCCTGATATAATTACAGACCAAACTTCGGCTCACGATACTCTTAACGGTTACATTCCTATGGGCATGTCGCTTAAGCGGGCTTTGTCTTTAAGAAAAAGTAATCCGGCAGAGTACATTCGTCTTTCAAAAAATACAATTGTAACGCACGTAAAAGCTATGCTTGAGTTTAAAAAACGGGGCGCAATAGCTTTTGATTACGGCAATAATATAAGAGGCGAAGCTAAAGAAAACGGAGTTGAAAACGCTTTTGACATTCCCGGTTTTGTGCCTGAATTTATCAGACCATTATTTTGCGAAGGCAAAGGGCCTTTCCGCTGGGCCGCCCTTTCGGGCGATCCTGAAGATATTTATACTACAGACGAAGCAGTAAAAAAAGCTTTCCCCGAAAACGAAGCTCTTATCAACTGGATTAACTTAGCGCGGGAGAAAGTGCATTTTCAGGGATTGCCAGCAAGAATATGCTGGCTTGGTTATGGTCAACGGGTCAAAATGGGAAAGATTTTTAATACGCTTGTTGCCGATGGAAAAGTTTCCGCCCCTATTGTTATTGGACGCGACCATCTTGATTGCGGTTCTGTAGCTTCCCCAAACCGAGAGACGGAAGGCATGCTTGACGGAAGCGACGCCATTGCCGATTGGCCTATATTAAATGCTATGCTTAACTGCATAGGCGGCGCAAGCTGGGTTTCCGTACATCATGGCGGAGGAGTTGGCATTGGCAAATCTATTCACGCCGGGATGGTCGTTGTAGCGGATGGGACAGCTGAAGCTGAAAAAAGGATTGAACGCGTATTAACATACGATCCGGGATTGGGTATTGTTCGTCACGCAGACGCAGGTTATAAAAAGGCTATCTCCTGCGCGACGTACGAAGAAATAAAAATGCCAATGTTAAAAAAAACTATTTAGGCTAATTACAAAAGAGTTTTGTTAGCTGACTGCCCCGACTTGAATTTTATCGTCATAGCTGAATAGTTAACGCTTTTTATTTTTAATAGCCTTCTAAATTATTTTTTTTAGAGGGCTTTTTTTTCTCAATTAACTCTTATTCAAAAACTTTACTGACATAATAATGCATAAAATTTTTCCGGTTGCTGTTGTATTCATATTAATGCTTTCATATAACGGTTTTTCACAGACAGCGTTTACTTCTTCAAATCTTCCCATAATAACAATAAACACTAACGGACAAAAAATTGTTAACGAGCCTAAAATTACGGCTCAAATGGGAATAATTTACAATGGCTCCGGCAAAAGAAATTACATAACCGATTCATGTAATTTATACAATGGCTATATTGGAATTGAAATTCGCGGGCAATCTTCGGCCAGCAATCCTAAACTTTCTTACGGATTAGAAACCCGCGACGTAAGCGGCAATAATCTTGACGTCTCTCTTTTTGGAATGCCCGCCGATAACGACTGGGTTCTTTACGCCTCTTACAGCGATAAAACGCTGATGCGAAATGTTCTTAGTTATAAACTCTCAAACGATATGGGCAATTATGCCGCAAGAACGCAATACTGCGAACTTATTTTAAACGGAGAATACATTGGCGTTTATGTGTTTATGGAAAAAATTAAACGGGGCAAAGGCCGCGTCAATATTAAAAAACTTGAAGCCGGCGATACTTCCGGTAATGATCTTACAGGCGGATATATTGTGAAAATAGATAAGCAGGACGACGGTCAGGAACAGGGCTGGCAATCTTCTGTTCCGCCTTATAGAAACGCGCCCGTCTCAATTTCTTATTTATATGTTTACCCTAAACAGGAAGATATTATAGCTGAACAAAAGAATTATATAAAAAAAACTTTTGACAACTTTGAAAGCGCTATATCCTCAACTAATTACGCTCATCCCTTTCTTGGATATTATGATTACATTGATATGCCCTCCTTTGTAGATTGTTATATCCTTTTTGAATTTATTAAAAATGTTGACGCGTACCGGCTAAGTACATTTTTTTATAAAGATAAAAATAGCGTAAACCCTAAAATAAAATACGGCCCAATTTGGGATATGGATTTTGGTTTTGGCAACTGCGATTATGATAACGCGTCGTTAACAAACGGCTGGGAAGTACTGTATAGCAATAACAGCCTCTATGTTACCCCTTCATGGAATAAACTGCTAATCAGCGAGCCAGTATTTTTTAACGCGCTTTGTAAACGCTGGAATCAGGTTAAGAACACTGTATTAAGCGCGTCCGCTATCTCTGCTTTTATAGATACTACGGCCGTTTATCTTGACGAAGCCAAAACAAGAAATTTTGCAAAGTGGAAAATCTTAGGGAAATATGTTTGGCCAAACTATTACGTAGGCGCTACTTATGCCGCCGAAACAAACTACCTGAAAACCTGGATTGCCAATAGAACCGCATGGCTTAACAGTATGCTCCCTTCCACGTACTCTGATATTACGTGGCTGAGTCAGGACGCTTCGCTTGCGAACCTTAGTTCAGGCGTTCCATTTAAAATTGCAAAATCAAAATTTTATTCTAATCCCGCTAATGTGGATTCGGTTTATTTCTTTTCTAAAAGCGATTCGTTGAAGGTTATTAATAATAAAGACTCAGTTACTTTCATCGCTTCTGCTCCCGGCAGTTATTTAATTAAAGCCGCTGGTTACCGCAATAACAAGATCAACCTTATTTCATCTGCATATACAGTCACTTCAAGCGGAATAAGCGCTGTTGATGATAATTTAAAATTTCCTGACAAATTTTCTGTTGAACAAAATTATCCGAACCCTTTTAACCCGACAACTGTAATTAATTACCAGATTGCCAAAGCCGGAAAAACGGAAATTAAAGTATACGATTTGCTTGGCAAGGAAGTAGCTGTTTTGGTTAACGGTTACAGCAACGCTGGAAGCTACTCAGTTATTTTTAACGCGGCTAATCTGCCTAGCGGAGTTTATTATTACAGAATTACTTCTAACGGCTCTTCTGAAACCCGCAAAATGATTTTGATGAAATAGATTTTAGATTTACTCTTAACTATGTCGAGACTGTTTATCGGTCTTGACATAGTTGTAGAGTATGGGCAAATATTTCTCTGACGCTGACTTTTTTAGATACTCGGTAAATAGCTCCCTTAAGTAGCCGCCTAAATCATAACTCAAAACATCTTTCCCCTCTACCCATATATATTCTTCAGCTTCGTCGTTTATCATAACCTTATCGTCTTTTGTCCGGCATAAAAAATCAAACGAAATAAAATGCTTTTTACCAATGAATGATTTGCTATAAATAAACTCCTGCACCCCAAGTAATTTTACGTCGTATATTTTCAATCCGGTTTCTTCAAATACCTCGCGGCACAAAGCGTCTTCCATTTTTTCGCCATATTCAATATGTCCGCCGGGAATTACATACTGGTCGTTCCATTTATGCGATTTGCAAAGGAGTATTTTATTTTCTTTATTAATTACAATTCCGCTTACGGTAGGTTCAGGGTAGTTCATTATATTTCAGAAGCTCCAATTATTTAAGTTTAAAATATTCCATCTTCTATAGTTAAAAAATACTAAAAAACAATAAGCTTTAAAATAAAAAAAGCCGCCCTTTTAAGACGGCCTTACGCTAACAACAAACATAGTCGCTATTTCATCAGTATCATTTTTTTTACAGAGACAAAATTACCGGCTTCTATCCGATAGAAATAAATACCGCTTGCAAGTTTTGAAGCGTTAAAGTTTACATTATAAACGCCCGCCTCCATTTGGCTGTTAACAAGCGATGCTACTTTTTCGCCTAAAGCGTTATATACGTTTAGCTTTACAAATCCGCTATTTGGAATTGCGTAGCGGATTGTAGAGCTTGGATTAAAAGGATTTGGATAGTTCTGCGAGAGTTCAAAGTTTTTCGGAAGACCATTTTCTTTTGTAGATACAGCATTAGTAGAATTGCTTCCCAGCCAGTTATCTATAATGTAGCCATAATCTTTTGCAGAAGCTGCGTTATCATAACGGTAAGGACGGCCTGCAATAAATACAAAATTACCTTCTCCTGTTTTGTGCAGCCTGAAACCGCCGTACTCTGCAGTAGAAGTTGTATCGTCAAAAATTGGAACCGCCGAAGAAGTTGAAGAAAGCGCGACTAATTCGGTAAGCGAATTTGTTCCCGTCGATGTAAGATCAACTAAATTGTTATCCAACGCTTTTAGTTTAGCGATTGTCAAATCAGATGAAAATGAAGTTATCCCTGCATAGTCCTGCAGAGCCTGATTGAAGAATAATGACGCATATCTTGCAGCTAAAAGGAAGTTGCCTCCGGCTTTAACATAAGCTAAAACCTGAGCCGGATCATAGAACGTTAAATCGCCATTGTAGTTATTCCCTATCCAAATAACTTTTTTATAAAGACAAAAAACAGATAGCGGAATTTTTTTATTGTAAAGGTCAACCTGTTTAATGTTGGAATTGGCGGCTGCAAAATCGAATCCCTGTCCGCCAAACAAATCCCAGACGTCCACCTGATGGTTTCCAAAACCGGCTCCATTTTTATAGAAGTTAGTTAGTTCTGCGGCATAAGTTGAATAATCAATTCCGTTAACTACAAGTATATCGGCTGTTTTGCCAATAGCCGTGATATAATTGCTAATTAAGCGGGTTGAGCTTTGCCCGGTATTATCAGTTACAGTAAGCGAAACTGAATACGTCTGTTTACCCGTATAAGTAAATGTAGGATTTGGATCCTGAGAATCTATTGTTCCGTCGTTGTTAAAATCCCATTTATACGAAGCGATTGAGCTCCCGGCTGTTGGAGTGGAAATATTAGTAAACGTTACTTTTAGAGGTATGGCGCCCAAAAGATCGCTTGCCTGAAAGGCGGCATTTATATGGGTTCCTTTTACTAAATCTTCCGCAGCCGACTGATAGATTTCTTTTGTGTCGTCATTCTGAATAAACGCCACTACGCGGATGCTGTCCAAATTTACTGTACTTGTAAAACTTGTACCAGGCACGTACTGCAAATCTAATTGCGTCGAATCGCCTTTTGCAGGAATTGTAAAAGTAGTCCCTTTAGCGTCAGGAATTAAAGCGCGCGCAACGCTGTAGAAAGACTTCTCTCCATTTGTGCCAGGCGCTGAAGCATAATTAACCGATTTTTCAGTAAGTACGACTCTTATTTTTGTATTCGAATATGAAGCAGTGTTGTCAGCCGCGTCGCGGATAATTTTCACTTTCACGGTAATCGTATTATTAGAAAATATCTCCGGAGTCAGCGTTATGCTAAAAGGAGCAAACGATGCGCTAATCGAGTTGACTGAATCCGTAACAATGGTCTGGTCGTTTGTCAATAATTTACCGCCGACTTCTATCCACGGCACAGCGTTAACGCCGTAATAGCTCCATCGGGTTGCGTTATCCGCAGCGTTGAATAAATACATCGGGTCGGTATCGCCCGGCCAGTTAACGTTATAAACAATATTAGTGATTGCGCCTGAATAAACAAGTCCGTTAACTGTATTTGTATACCATGAAGAATTTAATGATGCGCAAGGTCCGCAGGAAGCGTTTGTATATCTTTCAAGCAACGCTTTTTTAGGGAATGAAAAAACCTGCGTACTAAGTAGAATAAGGATGCTAAAAAGTAAGATTATCCTCTTCATATTTTTCTCCTATTTATGTTTATATTTTATTTTTGACTTTTAAGCCAAATCTTTTGATAGCTTTTTATAAATTCAGTTCTTTTTTAGAACCGCTGCTTTTTAAAATAAAAAACCCTTCGGTATTAACGAAGGGCTTTTAAAAAATCTTTATTATATTAAAATTTTCAGACAAAGACCTCCGCTGACGTTTTGCAACATCCAACAGCGCAGAGACACATATTTATCTGAATATCTTTCATTTTTCTATCACAAATTATTTTTCTTAAAATTCAATGTAATTTATTATTTTAGAAATGTCAAGCTATAATATAAAAAATATTATTTCTAATTCTGGCAAAATTAAAAACAACTTTTAGATCAACGATACTTATCAAGCAAACTCTTAAAATCAGAATCGTTATAATAGCTCATCCATGGCAATTGCCTTTTAAGACATTTCTGTTTTACTATTTGTGTTAACATCAAGAAATATGGGGAGAAACGCTACATGGCAGATGTTATTATAATAATATATCTTTAAAATATTTATTTTAATTTCATAAATTTATTATTCTTCAAATTATAGCCTTATTTTTCTTAGGTATTTTTTTAAAAGCGCCTGTTTCCCAAAGCGTTTGGATATTTTTGTCATAAACTATTATATCTTTATTTTTCCCAGTAATTTTATTTTTTATTTCTTTTTTATTTACAATTCCAATATAGCGACATGAAAGATTTTCATCCAGAAAAATGAAAGCTAAAATATCAAATTTCTTTGGTTTAACTCCCAGTAAATATGGATTTCCGTCTTGAGCATGCCTTGTTTTTACTTCTATTCTGACATCTGTATTTAAAATTTTACCTTGTTTTAGGCTTCCACTGAAATCATAATCTGCAGTAGCTTTTTTATTCTGGTCAAGAGTTTCGAATATATCTTTACAGTTTTCATAAAAATAATATTCACCCAAATCAGCAACAAATTTCTTTGTACTAAATCTTTTTGCGCCTTTATTTTTGACATATTCCGCGATTTCCTTTCCCTTACTTAAATATTCTTGTAGTAATTCATCCAGAGATTTATCTGCTTTTATTTTCATAATTATTCCTCAAATAAATGTTATTGAACACACTATTTTTTATAATTTAATTTCTTCTTGCCAACATTTTGTAAGTATATTTCTGATGTTCGTTTTTTTTTCTTTGGCTAACGGAATACCTCCGGTTACAGACGCTCCCGCCCCTAAAAATATTATTGGTTTTGGTTTATTCTTTTTATGCGCTTCCTGAATATAATAGGCAAGGTCTTCAATAGTTGCAGATTTCATACTCTCCCTGTTTTAAAAATACAATACTTATAAATTATACTTTCTTACGTTTAATTTCAATTTTTTTGGGCAGAATACTTAGTCAATTTTGGGAGGTTTTAAAAATCTTTTATTCAAATAAAGCTAATGCGCTGCATTAGCTTTATTTTATGTACAGAGACATAAATAGTTCAATCTATAATGATAGCGGTCAGTTTTAAGCGAATAAAAATAGAGCAGAAATAAAATATTATATCGCTTTAATTTCAATTATATCGTCAATCATACCATAGAAGTAAGGGAGGCGCAGAAGCTCGTTTAAGCCGTGTTCTTCAGCTTCGCCAAGCTCAAATGTAAATGAGCCCGCCTGATCTATAACATACTCCTTTGCATCCTGCGGAAGCTTTTGAGCGTTGACAATTTTTTCGATATTTTCGTCAAAACTAACGTTAAGCTTATCGACCTTCTGATTGAACTCGTCGATATTAACGCCGCTTTTAGAAGCAAGCACATAATTAATATAAGGGAACGAAATCATTTCCGTCATTTCTTCCGAGATGCTTAACCCATGCAGAAGTTTTAGGTTTTCAAAATTATCGTCGCCGATAATTTGCAAGTTTTTATCGTCAGTAGAGGCATTTTTATCTGCAAGCAGACTAATTTCAATATTCTTATTATACATTTCTGTAAAAAGGAATTTGCTTATCATTACGTCGTGTGCCGAAACGTCGCCCGTAACAAACAGTTTAGAAAGTTCCAGCTGATCCGGAATAAAATAGACGAACGAATTGCAGAGAAAACCGTTAAAACCGACGCATATTTTTTTAGAGACGTACATATCCTTATTTTTAATAAGTTCCAAAGCCGGGATAAGCGCAACGTCGTACCGATCGGCTTCGAGTTCGCTATATAACCGGGACGATTCAGTATAAGAAATCTGGCTTACAAGCTCGTCTGGGAGAGTTTCAACCAGCAGCGAGGCAAATATGTTTTGGGGGAATAATATTTTCATTCTGAAATCCATAAAAAAAAGCCGCTAATAAAAGCGGCCGTGTGAAAAAATAAAAAAGTAAGATTACGGTTTTTTACTTTTAATTCTTGCAGCCTTACCAGAAAGATTCCGAAGGTAATACAATTTAGCTCTTCTAACGTCGCCTTCTTTAACCAATTCGATACCGGCTATTTTTGGAGAATTAAAAGGGAAAATTCTTTCAACGCCAACTCCGCTGGCAACTTTACGAACGACAAAAGTTTTAGAAGCGCCTGCGCCTCTGATACTAATAACGTCTCCTTCAAAGGTCTGAATTCTTTCTTTATCGCCTTCAATAACTCTAACTTGCACTTTAATGTGATCGCCAGGGCTAAACCGGGGATAATCTGTCTTTATCTGGTCTTTTACCAATTCATCAATATTAAGCATTTATTACTCCGCTATATTATTTATTTTTTTCCATTTTTCAGTAAATACATTTGATTGTTCCGCTTTCCAAAGCCTTATTTTTTTATCGTCGCCCGAAAGTAAAACGTCAGGGACTTTCATGTCTCTGAAAACCGCGGGTCGCGTATAAAAAGGGGCTTCAAGAACTTCGCCGTCCTGAAACGAATCGTTCAAAGCGGACTCGCTATCATTTAAGACGCCCGGTATTAAGCGTACAACTGCATCAATAATAACCAATGCAGGCAATTCGCCGCCGCTAAGAACATAATTGCCAATAGACAGTTCGTCAGTGGCAAAACGCTCCCGCACGCGGTCGTCAATTCCTTTATAATGCCCTACAATAAACAAAATATTTTCGGCAAGCGAAAACCTATTAGCCGTTTGTTGATCGAACACCTTGCCCTTAGGCGTAGTAAAAACAATATGCGAATAATTTCTTTCGCTTAAAAGTTTTTCAATACATTCAAAAAACGGTTCCGGTTTAAGGAGCATTCCTGCTCCGCCGCCAAATGGTTTATCGTCTATTTGCCGATGTTTATCATGCGCATAATCTCTAAGATCATGCAAAAAAATCTCTACTTTCTGTTTATCCTGAGCTCTTTTAATGATACTGGTATTAAGCGGACTAACAAGCAAATCCGGCACTGCCGAAATAATATCAATCCTCATATTCGCCAATAAAATCTACGCCCTGCTTTAGCTTCATTACTTTATTCTCTTTATCAAAAGACACAATATACTCAGCTACGGCAGGAATTAAAATTTCCTCGCCGTTGACATCCTGTATAATATAAACGTCATTAGCCGGAGCCGAAAAAACATCTTTAATATTACCCAATAAAATCTCCCCCTGAAAAACCTTACTCCCGATCAGATCGTGGATAAAATAAGTATTTTCAGGAAGCACAAAAAGATTTTCTGAGTCGACAAAAATATCTTTTCCAATTAAAAAACTGCCCTCTACCTCGTTGTTAAAATTTTCAAATTTAATAACAATAGAGTTTTTGTATCTTTTCACATTGCTAATATTTATTTTTTTCTTCTGACCGAAGAAATCAATAAACGCAAATTTCATAGAAAAGAAGCGTTCAGGAAAATCAGAATAGGAAGTGATTTTTACAGATCCGTCCTCGCCGAAAGGGGCGAGTATATTACCGATAAGATAAAAATCACTTCCCAAAACAATACACTAATCTAGAATTTCTAGAATAGCTCTTTTGCCATCTTTAGCAGCAATAGCTGTTAATAAGGTTCTCATCGCCTGAGCGGTTTTACCCTGCTTGCCGATAACTTTACCTACATCTTCAGCTTGAACTTTTAAAGACAATACCACCTTTCTCTCTTCCGGTGTACTTTCTTCGATAACCACATTATCTGGATTATCAACTAAATGTTTAGCTATGAATTCAATGAATTCTTTCATAGAGAGAACCCTCCTATATTTGAGCATGGGAGCTATTACTTATTTAGTACAAAGAATCAAACGATCGGAAGCTAAACTATTCCTTAACCGTTTCTTCTTCAACAGAAGCAGCACCCTTAACTTCTGCTGTACTTTCTTCGATAACTTTATCTTCTTTGGGCTTACTCTTACTTTTCTTTTTTAAGCCTGCAGCAGCTTTTAGGTTAGCCCAATTTTCCATTTCAGCTTGAATTTTATCCTCAGTAAGCCCTCGTTTAACTAAGTCTCGTTTTAATAAAATTCCAGTTTGGTTTAGCAAACTTTTAACTGTAGCGGTTGGTTGAGCTCCACAATTTAACCAATAGTTTACTCTATCTTCGTCCAATTCAATCGTATGAGGATTTGCAATTGGATTATAGTGACCGACAGACTCTAGAAATTTCCCATCACGGGGTGAACGAGCATCGGCAGCAACTACTTTGTAAATCGGCTGCTTTTTCTTTCCCATTCTTCTTAATCTTAGCTTAACAGACAAGTTTTATAACCTCCAAATATTTTCATTTATCAAATATCAATTAAATTTAATTGTGTTCGGATTAAAATTCGGGTTCTTAAGCATCTTTCCGCTTAATTGTCCCATCATTTTTTGCATATCTCCAAACTGTTTTATAAGGCGATTAACATCTTGTATAGACGTCCCGCTGCCTCTTGCGATTCTTTTTCTACGACCGCCATTCAGTATTTTGGGCGTTGTTCTCTCTTGTTTGGTCATAGAATTAATTATAGCTTCCACCTTCACCAGAGCATTGTCGTCAACTTTTGCATTTTTCATTGCTGAATTAACGCCAGGTATCATCGATAATAACGACGATAAAGAACCCATTTTCTTAATCATTTTAATTTGCTTAAGAAAATCATCAAAATCAAATTTATTTTTTCTTATTTTTTCTTCAAGATCTTCGGTTTCTGACTCGTCAAACTGTTCCTGAGCCTTTTCTACCAAAGAAATTATATCGCCCTTGCCAAGAATTCTGGATGCTAATCTATCAGGATAAAAAACGTCGATTGAATCTAATTTCTCTCCTGCGCTCAAAAACTTAATCGGTTTTCCAACAACCGACCTTATCGAAAGGGCGCAACCGCCTCGCGAGTCGCCATCCATCTTTGTAAGAACAATACCGTCATAATCTACTTTTTCATTAAATGCCTTGGCAGAGTTTACTGCATCCTGCCCAGTCATCGAGTCAACCACAAACAATATTTCTGTTGGGTTTACTAATTTCTTAATATCGCCGACTTCATCCATCAACTCCTGATCTACATGCAAACGTCCGGCCGTATCTATAATTACAGTATCTAAGCCGTTTTCCTTTGCATATGCAATCGAATCAACCGATATCTTACGAGCGTCTTTAACGTCGAGACTAAATACAGGCGTTTTTATCTGCTCGCCCAAAGTCTTTAATTGATCTATAGCCGCAGGGCGATAAATATCAGCCGCAGCAAGTAAAACTTTCCTACCGCGGCTATTCAAGTGTTTAGCCAGCTTTGCAGAAAAAGTAGTTTTACCCGAACCCTGAAGACCTACCATTAAAATAATAGTGGGACCTGAGCCGTTTATTTTCAGTTCGGAATTATTCGAACCAAGCAAAACAGTAAGCTCGTCATAGATAATCTTAGTTATCAACTGCCCGGGAGTAATAGAATTAATTACTTCAGCGCCTAAAGCCTTTTTAGTGACTTCTTCAATAAAGTCTTTGGTCACCTTGTAATTAACGTCAGCATCTAAAAGAACACGTCTGATCTCTCTTAAAGTATCCGAAATGTTTTTTTCAGTTAACTTTCCCTGACCTCTGATTTTCTTCAGAGTCGATTCAAGTTTGTTAGAAAGATCATCAAACATAAAAACTAAAACCCAAAATATGAAAATAAATGTAAAAACAAAACAAATTATCCAGCTTTTAATGCATTTGCGCCGGAAACTATCTCTAAAATCTCAGTTGTAATAGCAGTTTGCCTTGCTTTGTTAAACGTAATTGTTAAATTCTTAATCAACTCGTTTGCATTTGCAGTAGCATTATCCATAGCTGTCATCTTTGCTCCGTTTTCAGAAGCGTATGATTCAAGCAAAACTCTCCAGATCTGAGCCTTCAAATGCTTAGGTAGCAAAAATTTAATGATGGCGTCATGATCCGGTTCATAAATATAATTGTCAGAATACTTTTCTGCAACATCGCCTTCAAAAACTGGAATCGGCAATAATTCTTCGCAAACAATCTTCTGCTGCATTACAGTTTTAAACTCGTTGTAAATAACAACTACTTTGTCAAAATCGCCTTTTAAATAACCCGAAATTATAAACTCAGATATTTCTAACGACAATTCATACTTTAATGTTCCAAATATGCCAACTTTAGAGTTGATAACATCATAATCTCTTTTTGCATAGAAATCATTCCCTTTTTTACCAACGCAATAAAGCAAAGCTTCTATGCCTTTAGGCTTTAGCTCTTCTTCAATATAACGGGAAGTTTCCTTAATGATATTAGAGTTAAAAGCTCCGCACATTCCTCGGTCGGCTGAAACAGAAACAACTGCAACTTTCTTCACTTCCCTCGGAACAATAAACGGATTTGAGGCTCTATCGTCATCTGTAATAAGATGGTTAAGAATAGAAGAAATCTTTTTTGCATAAGGCCTGGCATTAATTATATTTTCCTGAGCGCGGCGCAATTTAGCTGCAGCGACCATCTTCATGGCCTTTGTTATTTGCTGCGTGCTCTGCACCCCTTTAATACGGGTTTTAATATCTCTTAATGTAGGCATATTCTATTATAAAATTTATTTAATTAACTTTTCTTAAAAACAGTTATAAATTCTGTATGAGCTTTTTTAATCAGCTCGACAGTTTCGTCTTTAAGCTGTTTTTCTATTCTTATAGTATCGAATATCTGATTATACTTCATTCCGATAAACTCTAAGAATTCTTTTTCAAAACGTTTAACGTCATGTATTTCAATTTCTTCAAGGAAACCATTAGTGCCGCAATAGATGCTCACCACCTGTCTTTCAACAGGCATTGGCACATAAAGTTTCTGTTTTAGCAATTCGACTAATCTTGCGCCTTTAGAAAGCGTTTTCAGCGTATTCTTATCAAGGTCTGAGCCGAATTTAGCAAAAGATTCAAGCTCTCTAAACTGAGCTAAATCAAGTTTCAGGCTACCGGCAACTTTTTTCATAGCTTTAATCTGAGCGTTGCCGCCTACGCGGGAAACTGAAATACCAATATCTATAGCAGGCCTTACGCCTCCGTTAAATAGATTGGATACTAAGTAAATCTGCCCATCCGTAATAGAAATTACGTTAGTTGGGATATAAGCCGAAACGTCGCCTTGCTGAGTTTCAATAATAGGCAAAGCGGTTAAACTTCCGCCGCCCAAATCGTCGCTAAGTTTAGAAGCTCTTTCCAATAATCTGGAATGGAGATAAAAAACGTCGCCAGGATAAGCTTCACGTCCAGGAGGTCTTCTCAAAAGCAGAGAAAGTTCTCTGTAAGAAGCTGCCTGTTTAGACAAATCGTCATAGATAACAAGAGCGTCTCTGCCGCTATCTCTGTAAAACTCGCCTAAAGAAGCTCCTGAATAAGGAGCGATATACTGTAGCGGCGCAGGATCGGAAGCAGAAGCCACTACTACAGTAGTGTATTCCATAGCTCCATATTCCTGAAGTTTAGAAACAACCGAAGCTACAGTAGAATTTTTTTGACCAATAGCTACATAAATGCAATAAACAGGTTTAATGCCGTCTTTTTTAGCTTCTTCTGTATGCGTATATTTTTGGTTAATAATTGCATCAACGGCAACTGCGGTTTTACCCGTTTGACGATCGCCGATAATCAATTCTCTCTGGCCTCTTCCAATAGGAATCATAGCGTCAACGGCAACAATACCGGTTTGCAAAGGCTGCTTTACAGGAGCTCTTTGAATAACGCCTAAAGCCTTTCTTTCAATCGGCAAAAACTTATCAGAATTAATAGCGCCTTTCCCGTCAATTGGCAGCCCAAGCGGAGTAATAACTCTGCCAAGCATTTCTTCGCCAACAGGCATAGAAGCAACTCTCTTAGTTCTTTTTACAATATCGCCTTCTTTAATTAAAGTTGAGTCGCCAAACAAAATACATCCGACGTTATCTTCTTCAAGATTAAGCACCATTCCGAAAACGTCATTTGGGAACTCAATCAGTTCGCTTGCCATTACTTTGGTTAAGCCATAAATTCTGGCGATACCGTCGCCGACTTGTAAAACAGTCCCGGTATCGTAAAGATCGACTTCGTTTTCAAAGCCCGCGAGCTGTTTTCTTAATATTGCAGATATTTCATCAGGTCTAACTTCGGCCATAAAATTTTTCCTTCTTTAAATTCAAACTTAATTTAATGAAGCTCCCCCTTTAATAAACTGTTTCTTCAATAAATCTAACTGGTGTTTTAGCGACGCGTCAAATACAGAATCGCCCACTTTTGCTACAAAACCGCCAATTATTTGCCTATCAATTTTAAATTTCAACCTTGTTTTTTTATTTAGATAGCTCTCCATCTTTTTGCGCAACTCATCCGTTTGCGCAGCGGTAAATTCAACTGCGGTAGTAACGTCTACGTTTACTATTCCCAGCGAAACGTCCTTCAATTCCAAAAATTTCTTAATAATTTCAAAAAGGACTTCCTCCCTGTTTTTTTCCACTACAAATAGCAGAAATTTAAGAGAATCATCGCAAACAACCGGTTTAAAAATATCGGTAAGGATGGAAAGTTTTACAGGAGATTTAATGATGGGGCTTGCAAGAACTAACTTTAACTGATTGTTGGTTTCAATAGTATGACAAACCAATTCCATGTCCTGCGATATTCTATCCAGGTTATTCTTTTCAGCCGCCAACTCAAGGAGCGAGGTTGCGTATCGAATAGAGACTTTAAAATTACTCATATCTAATTCTTAGGCAATTCCTCAATAAATTTATTTATAATCTTACTCTGAACGTCTTTATTCAAATTTTCGTTGATGATTTTTTCAGCGGCGCTGATAGCAATATCGGCGATCTGCAATTTTAATTCATCAAACGCTTCATCTTTTTTTCTGGAAATCTCGGCAAAAGCGTCGGCTTTTAATTTATCGGCTTCGGCTTTACTTTGATTTATAATTTGTTCTTTTACTTTTTCAGCGTCGGCTCTGCTTTCAGCAAGCATTTTTTGAGCTTCTTCAATATATTTTTTGTTGCTTAGCTTATTTTCTTCTAAAATTTTCTGAGCGTCTTCTTTAGCCTTTTCAGCTTTTTCCATCGATTCTTTAATAGCGGCTTCCCGTTTATCTAAAGCCTCAAGAATTGGCTTCCATGCAAACTTCTTAAGAATAATAAGAAGGATAGCAAAAGTTATAACAGTCCAGAAGATCAAACCCGGATTAGGGCTTAACAAACTGCCGCTCTCGCCGCTTTCAGCTGAAGCGCGAGCTAAAGAAAATAATAATAAAACCGACAACATAAAACATTGTTCCTTTTTTATGCTTTAAAATACGCTAAAGCTCCGAATGCAAAAAAATAACTATTTGCCTGATAATAAAAAGCAAATAACTAACGCAAAAAGAGAAATACCTTCTATCAGAGCAGCTGCAATAATCATCGAAACTCTGATAGCGCTAGCGGCTTCAGGTTGTCTTCCGCTTGCTTCCATAGCAGAAGCAGCCAATTTCCCGATTCCTAACGCGCCCCCTACGATTGTAATTCCTGCTCCAATTCCGGCAGCTAACCATGCTAAATTCATTTAACTACTCCTTTAAAGTTATATTACTAATAATTTATTAATGATCTTGATGTACTGCCATTCCAATAAATAAAGAAGACAGCATTGTAAAAATATAAGCTTGCAAAAGCGCAACTAAAATTTCTAATAAATATATAAATAACGCCAGCGCTATAGAAACAGGCGCGACGTAAACAGTCTTCATTACAAATATTAAACTTATCAGCGCAAATATTATTATATGCCCTGCGGTCATATTTGCAAAAAGACGTATAGCCAATGCAAACGGTTTAGTAAACAATCCAATAAACTCTACAACCGCCATTACCGGCACAAGAGCAATTGGAACGCCATGCGGAACTAAACCTTTAAAATATCCAAATATTCCATTTTTACGCATCCCGCTTATTTGAGTAACCAAAAATGAGGATATTGCCAAAGTTGCGGTTACTGAAATATTGCTTGTAGCCGTTGCCGAAAATGGCACTAACCCTAAAAAGTTACAAAAAAGAATAAAAAAGAATGCAGTTAACAGATATGGAACAAATTGCTGATATCCAGTTCCGATTGTCGGTTTTGCAATCTCATCCCTGACAAATATAATAAAAACTTCAAAAAAGTTAGTAACTCCCTTTGGAATAAGAGATTTTTTATAACTTTTTGAAACTTTTATCATTAATATAATAAGCAATAACGAAGCAAGCCACATAAAAACGACATGCTTTGTAATTGAAATATCTATTCCAAATAGCGAAAAATGAGGCAATTGTATTTCAAAAAAAGGTTTAAAATCCAATTTATCTGCATCTAAAACATGATGCATAATCCAGTTGTCTTTTTCTCCCTGTCCTGCAGCTACCTGTTTTAAAGTATCTGCGGCAAGTTTAGCGCTATTTGCGGTTAAAGTATCTAACATACTTTTTTAAGCCTTAAGCCGTCCTTTTTTATTAAATAGTAAATTTCCAATATCAAATAATAATTGTAAAATACAAAGAGAGAAAATATAAAAATATCTTCCTTAACATTCAATACCTTTAAGGAAATAATTACCAACATTAAAATTAACAATAATCTTATAAATATTCCACCCATAACTACACTAATAAAAGAATTATCGAAAATTTTGAACGCAATATTAATATAAACAAATCCTAATACAGAATAAACAAAACAAATTACCTGAACAGCCATAAACGCAAATAAAAATTGCCAGCTTAAAGCTTTGCTAATATAACCAATATAAACGGCAGAAATAGATAAAACTACAGAAGCTAAAACAACAAGAAAATATTTTTTATCAATATTCATTTCTTGGTCTTCTTTTCAGAGTTTAAAACTTGACTGATAAAATCATACAGACCAACCACGCAACCGACTACTCCGCAAATTATAGTCCATAGCGTTCCGGTATTATAATGTTTATCTATCCAGTCGCCAGCAAGCAGCGGAGCTACAACTGTAACGGCAAGCTGCAAACCAAGCCCAAGGTATTTACCTATTTGAGCAATGGCAATTTTAGTATCGTCTTTATTGGCGCTATTTTTCATCATCAAAGCTAAATTCAGAGTCAGAAGCGCTCATGCTGCTTTTTCCGTTAAAAAAAGCTCCCGGCTCAATGACTAATATTTTAGACGTTATGTCTCCATTTAGAACGCATTTAGATTCAAGAGTAATTTTATCAGCCGCGTTAACAGCTCCGTCAATTTTTCCGCCGAGGTTAACGGTATGCCCTTTAATATCGCCTTTAATTTCTCCGGTTTCGCCAAGGATCAAAAGTCCGTTGGCAAAAACGCCACCGTCTACTATGCCGTCCACGCGGATGCTTCCGGTAGTAGTAATATCTCCCGCCACTTTAACGCCTGAAGAAATAATACTTAAATCGCTTGTGGCGACGCGTATGTTTTTATTTTTGTTTTTTTTCTTATTAAACAATTTTATTCTCCTAATTTACTAACAATGACTTAGGGTTAATAGCTTGTCCATTTTTCCAAATTTCAAAATGCAAATGCGGCCCGGTAGTCAACAATCCGGTATTTCCGCTTAAAGCGATTAGTTCTCCCTGTTCAACAACGTCCCTTGTTTTTTTCAGCAAAGAGGAACAATGTTTGTAAACAGTAATATAATTATTACTATGCGCAATTATTATCATGTAACCTTCGTTAGTCGTATAATCGGCAAATACTACATATCCGTTGCCGGCTGCAAAAACAGGAGTTCCGGTTTTAACCGCAAAATCAATCCCCAGATGACCTTTAGAAACATTATACTCTTTACTTATAAAACCAGTCACCGGTTTTGTGAACAAACCGTCTTCCCAAAAAGCTAAGCCGTAGTCTTCCATCAGTTTTCGAATAACAAGATACACATTATCAGCCGCCGGAGGAGCAGCCTGGCTTTTTACCGCAGGAGCCGCTTTTTTTGGCGCCGGTTTTATTACATTAGGCTTTTTAGCTTCAGGCGAATTGTTTAATTTTATTGCCTTATTAAGTCTTTGATTTGTTTCCCGCAAATTTTCAACTTCTCCGTTAAGAGAAATTAGTTTTTGGCTAAGCTCTTCAAGCATAATTTTTTCTTCAGCTGTAAGAGCCGAACTTTTTGTAACAATAAAATTTCTTACAGGCGAAAAGACGAACACTAAGCTTACTAAAAAAGCCACAAACAAAGTGTAAACAAACGTAAAAAAGGCTATCTTTTTTAACGATATGCTGCGCGTCTTTGTGGATAAAGCCGGATTGTCCGATATTATTAATATCGAGTAAGGTTTAATTTTTACGAGAATATTTTTTAGAATGTTTTTAGCCATATTTTCAAACAGGATGAATCTTTATTTTAAACTTACTAAAACTTTTCCAGAATATCCGTAAACTTAATTTTCCCTTCGCGAATTAACTTCGGCTCTTTTTCTCCAAGCTCTATTATGGTAGAGGCCTGGCTATAGATTTTTTTATCTGTATAAAAAATTGCATCCACTTTTTCGCCAAATTCAGTTTCTATTTGCGAAAAATCGTTCAGCGGCGGATTGCTTGATCTGTTAACGCTTGTTGAAAGCAAAGGCATGTTTAACCGGGCGGTCAGCTTTGCGCAAAATTTATTATTAGGAATTCTGAAAGCTACTGTTTTGGTTTCTAAAATTTCGCTCGTCTTTTTATTTAACGGCATTACTACCGAAATTGTATTTGGCCATATTGCAGCAAGAAAATCAAGATGCCTTTCTGATTTTAATTCGACATACTTTAATAGATTTTTAATATCGTTTATCAGAAATATATATTGTTTGCCAGCCTCTCTCTCTTTAATAAAGTTTATTTTTGATACTGCGTCGTTGTTAAATGGATTTGCTCCCATTCCATAAATAGTGTCTGTGGGATATACGAATACTTTTCCTTCTAAATATATTTTTACTGCTGTTTCTATTGCGTCGTCAAAATTTTCGTCAATGTTAAGAAGCGTCTTTTTGTTCGTGTTCATCGTTTGTCATCTCTTCTATTGTTTTAATTACTAATTCCGGATTTAATTTTTTCCCGCATTCAAATGTTCCAAGCGGGCATTCGTTTTTGCCGTGTATTCCGCAGGGCTTGCATTTCAATCCGTTTATACTTAAATATTTACTTTTCCTATTATAAGGATAGAACCCAATTTCAGGCGTTGTTGAACAGTATAAAGTCAAAACCGGAATATCGGCGCATACGCCAAAGTGAGTTGGAGCGCTGTCGTTAGAGACTAAAATATTCGCATGCCTTAATAATTCAATTGATTCAACTATGCTAAACTCGCCAGCTGCAATTATTACGTTGAAATTTGAGCCGAAATTTTCTTTTAATTTTTCTCTGTCTTTTGTTCCGCCTGTAAGCATAACCTTATACTTGTTTTTAATAAAATATTCCGCAATTATTTTAAAATAATCAGCGGGATACATTTTTGTTTGCCATACTGATTCAGGAGCCAAAACGGCAAATCTTTTTAACTCGTGTTTTTCAATAAAACTTTTAACTCTGTCTGCCTGTTTTTCAGTCGCCTTTATTTGCGGCAGTATTTTCCAGGCATCCCCGGAAGTATTGCAGCCAGTCATTGCAAGATTGCGTTTTACTTCGTGATCTTTTACATCGTACTCGACCAAATGCTTATATACTATCTTAAAGCTGCTGTTTGAAAATCCGTAAGTTTCTCTGACGTTAGAGAATAAAGCAATAAGCGAAGACCTAAACGAACGATGCGGCGAATATAACTTAGTATATCCTTCTTTTGATATTTTTCTTCCAAAAGAATAAACGGCCTTTAATGATTTATGCTCGTTCCTTTTATCTAATGGGAAAACTTTATTCACGCATTCAGAAGCTTCAAATATTTCTTTACTAACAGGAGTCGACACTACGTCAATTATCGAAAGAGGATTTAGTTCTTTTAATTTCTGGATCATCGGAAGAGTCAACACCGCGTCGCCAATAAAAGCCGTTTGAATCACAAGAATTTTATCCATCAGTATTTCCAGCGCTTATGCATCCAGAGCCATTGTTCCGGGTTTTGGCGGATATACCGCTCAAGTATCGCCATATGTCTTTGGCTGATTTCAATTATCTTGTCTTTCTCATTTTCAGGTAGATTTTCCATACTGACTTCTTCAAAATTTACGCGGTATGAATTATCTTTTTGTCTTACGGGAACGCCAATAATAATTGGCGAATTTGTTTTAAGACTTAAAACGGCTGGGCCTTCATAAACCGACGTCGGCCGCCCCATAAAATTAACCCTGATCGATTCGCGCGAAGCCCGTTGATCTCCAACAATTGCAATAATGTTTTTTGCTTTAAGCTCTGCGTATACATGACGGATAGAAATACCAACGCTTACAACTTTATTCCCAAATTTTCCTCGGGTTTTGTTTAACCAATCCGTAACATATCCATTCCTTTGAGGTTTTACGATAACCGAAATAGGTATATGCGTATAATGCCCTATGGCTAAAGCGCAAAGCTCCCAATTGCCAAAATGAGCCGAAAGAATTATCACCCCTTTTTTTTCATTATATCGTTTTAATATAAGCTCCTTCCCTTCAAATAGAACGGCGGAAGCCACATCGGCTTCGGACATAGAGGGAATGCATAATATCTCTATTATACTTGTAGCAAAACTTTTATAACAATTAAAGGCTATGCTATGTATTTTCTCGTCAGAATACTCCGGGAAAACAAGACGAAGGTTATCTAAAACGGTTTGTTTTCTTACAGGTATTATGTAATAAAATAAGCAAGCCAGAACAATGTTAAAACGCCTGGCAATTCCGACTCCAAAGAATCTGAATAACCAGCTGAACCCCAAAAATATAGAGTACTCAAAAATATTTTTCAAATGATTGCCAAAACCATAAAAAATTAAAACGAAAAATAAAAAAATTAATACTAATAAATATCAAAATTACATATATTTGGCATAACAAAATAATTATTTAACTCGGGGTGTAGCGCAGCCCGGTAGCGCGCTTCGTTCGGGACGAAGAGGCCGTAGGTTCGAATCCTATCACCCCGACTTCAAAAAAAGCTGAAAATAATTCGTTTTCGGCTTTTTTTATTTTGTCTCTCCTATAAAAACCAGTTGCTATTTTATATCCTAACAAATATGTTAAGAAATATTCATGCGTTTAGTTATTTCTATTTTTCCTAAACGCGGCTGCAATGCAGGTATTGCTTAAGCGATAAATAAAATTTTCTGTTTTACGCATAGCTAAAAGCAAAGAGGGAGTTATGTAACGATTACAAATTTCAACCTAAACAAATTCTATTATACATTAATGAGCTTACAAAATGAAAAAGCATTTAATATTACTGCTATGTGTTTTAGCTGGCTTTGTTTATTGCAAGGACAATAAACAAAAATATTATTTTGAAGAAGTAGATGGATATGTGCAAATATCTAAAGAGACGTCCGATTTTTTAGCTAAGAAACTGAACTTCCACATTTCAATTAAATCTGGTGAAAAGTTTGATTATGTTTTCCAGAAGCTTACCGTAGATTCATTATTAGCTGCGCCATACATAATGGTTCAAATAAACGAAAGCGGTAAAATGACGGAATCAGCGCTAAAGGAATTTGAAAAATATAATTACAAATACGACGCTAAGACTCATTATCTCTGGAAAGAAAACGGAACCCAGCTAAACGTAATGATCCCAACTAATTTAGGCTCCCTTAATGTTTATTGTTTTTCCTCGCCGGTAATTTTACTAAAGACAAAGAATCGTTTGTAAAATTTGTCAACTCAATTTATGTTATTCCGGGAATGCAATACAAAACCAGTTTATTTACATTTATTAATTTTTTTGATGGCTTGCCAAAGTATCTGATTGGATTGTTTGTTGGAGTATTTATTGGAAGAAAGAAAAAATTGTGGAATAAACCCAAAGAATCATAATGGGAAGTTAGCTCAATATGTTTTACGCTGCCGCGTCTACAAAGTAGGAAGTAAATATCCCTTTTGAGCTTGCAGAATAAGCGGAAGCTTTTTTACTTGCCAACTGAGCCTGGGCTTCCATTTCAGCCTGTTCGGCTCCTCGGGCTACATTTAGATCCTGTTCGGAAGGCATGGCTGGCGCAAGAGCGCTTCTAATAACCTGTTCCATTTTCTCTATAGTTTTTCCCGGATTGCCTGAAATAGCGGAAACGTCAATCTGTACGTCTCCCCCAACTGCATAGCGTTTCCCGTCCGGACCTGTTTCATATTCATAATGAGCTCCGCTCATAGCAAGACTTCCAGCGGCCGCAAGATGAGCCGCTTCATGCTTGCGCACTTCAATATCGCGCGCCTTTAGCTCTTCTACAGCTGTTGTATTATCTTCTTCGCCTTGTTGTAAACTACCTGAATTTTGCCCGGAGGAATTAGAGAATCTAAAAACGACGCTTGATAATTGCACAGCTGATAAACTGGTATTTAATCCAACGTTCATATCTTTTTATACTCTTCTGGTATATTTTAACATATTTCAAAACAGAAGTCAAGCTAATTTTATAATTATAAAACGCCATTTGGGGAACTTTTTTAGACGCTTATTTTTGAAAGTAAAGAGCAAAAAAAATTCCAGTTTAAGTTTATTTGACGCTTCTTTTGAGTTTTGCGTACTGACATTTCTAAAGAGTTATTGCAATTTTAATTTTATCAAACTAAAATATTATTTTACAAATAATTGATTTTAACGCTAATAATGGATAAATTTTCATCAGTTTAAAACTGATTAAGCTGGAAAATAAAAGGGAGCACGCATTATGAAATTCACGAAACTTTTTTTAATAGCAATTATATTTTTTTTCGTCCTATCCATCAGGCTTTCAGCGCAGTGGACGCAGCTAACAGACATTAATGGCGGATACTATGTATATGCCTTAGCCATTAACGGCAATAATCTTTTTGCCAGCACATACAAAGGGGTATTCCGCTCTACCGATAACGGCAGTAGCTGGATAAACGCCAATAACGGCGCTACTTCAATTATATTAACTACGCTCGTTGCTAATAAAGGGAAACTTTTTGGAGTATCGCATGATAGCGGAATATATTCCTGGTCCGATAACAATAATAGCTGGTCTTTACTATCCCCAGGAGGGGCTTACCCTTTCAATAAGTTTACCTCGCTTGCAGTAACAGATACATCCCTATATGTAACTTGCGGTACTGGGTACGCTTATCTTTCGACAGATAATGGTCAGAACTGGAAAATAGCTCATGATTTAATATATTATTATGGTTTCACAGCTGCGCCAACCGCAATTGCGGTAAAAGACGCTAACGTCTTTATATCTTTCGGCAACGGCGATACATATCGTTCGACCGACAACTGCGCTACATGGAATTTAGTTAATCAGTCTGCAGACAGTTTTCTTACTTTTTTTATAAAAGACTCTAATTTATTTGCCGGAGCTAATTGCGGCTATGTTTCTCGCTCTACTAATAATGGAGATAGCTGGACAACCGTTAATAATGGCTTAAAAATCGATAGCTACTACAGTACTCCAACTTTTGCAAGTATAGATACAAATATTTTTGTCGGACATCAAGTATATGGCGTTTTTCGTACAACAAATAATGGGAATAACTGGAAGGCTGTTAATACTAAATTAGGCAATACTTCTGTAACTGCGCTTGCAACCGACAAATCAATTCTGTTTGCCGGAACTGATGGCGGTGTTTTTAGCTCATCTGATAAAGGAGCAAGCTGGACTGAAAGAAATAATGGCTTTTCGCTTATCGACGCGCGTGTAATAACTTCAAACGGCAATAATCTATTTTTGGGGACTTATTCTAATGGAATTTACCGTTCAACTGATTTAGGCGTAAGTTGGATCAAGATCAATAATGGATTGACTACAGTAAATATAAATGCGCTTGCGACAATAGACTCCATTATTTATGCCGGGACTCATGAAGGTTATATATATACTTCAACTAATAATGGAGATAACTGGGTTCTAAAATACTCGGTCTCATCTCAGGTTAATTCCTTTATCAAATTCGGCGGTTATATTTTTGCCGGAACTGGGAAAGGCGTATTTTGTTCAACTAATCAGGGCGCAAATTGGATCTCATCAAGCGCCGGATTACTTAATCCTTTCGGCTATACTGCTAACGTCAATGCTTTTACGACCATTGATAATAATATTTTTGCCGGCAGCGATGACGGCGGCATGTTTGTTTCGACTAACAACGGAGCTAACTGGAATAAAATCAATAACGGATTATTAAGTAAATACGGCATAACAGCGTCAGTAAGTTCATTAACAAATATCGGTTCAACTCTTTTTGCGGCTACAAATGATTGTGTTTTCGTTTCTACTGATATGGGAGCTAACTGGACAAAAACATCAAACGGGATATCCTCCTCCAATAGCCCCTCCTCTATTGCTTCTATAATTGCAAGCGGTTCTAACTTATTTGCCGGAGCTGAGTCAGGCGGAAGCGTTTATCTTTCCACAAACAATGGGACTAACTGGACGAACATTAGTACCGGTTTAACTAATTCTAACGTCTGGGCTATCTTAGTAAACGGTTCAAATCTTTTTACCGGAACAAGCGTAGGTTTATTTAAACGTCCTTTATCCGAAGTAACTGCCGTAGTAAAAACTTCATCTGCTTTGCCTTCTCGTTTTGCGCTTAACCAGAATTACCC